>MDSV01205393.1_pt1 | contig 38150 bp, 23 predicted proteins | sample 810851 | NCBI WGS metagenome assembly MDSV01 (sample SAMN05326640, study PRJNA326480) | marine metagenome | isolation source: seawater | place: Atlantic Ocean: North East | collected 2012 | reverse complement strand
CTTCAACTAATTCATCATCTTCAACTAATTCATCATCTTCAACTAATTCATCATCTTCAACTAATTCATCATCTTCAACTACTTCATCATCTTCAACTACTTCATCATCTTCAACTACTTCACCATCTTCAACTAGTTCATCATTTTCATCATCTTCAACTAATTCATAATCTTCCTCCATTGCATTCAGAACATCTGTATCTTCATTAACAGGATGTAATTCTAATCCATTAATAATATCTAAGTTATTTTGTGATAATAAATCATGATTAATAATTTTATCTATTGCTTGTGATTCATCAATAACTTCTTCTTCATCATCTTCATCTTCTTCATCATCTTCATCATCTTCATCATTAAGTTGAATAACTGTAATATTATTTTCTTCTAGATTATTATATTCTTCATCGACTTCTTCCTCATCATCTTCTTCTTCTTCATCATCTTCTTCCTCTTCACTATTATTTTGACTAATTTCAACATTTTGTGGTTCAGAAATACCAAAATTTGAACTATTAGAAGGATTCATAAATTTATTTAAAAGTGTTTCCGGATCAAATATTGATTTATTGGATTCATTATATTGATCATAAATATCGTCAATAATTTGATCTGAATTTTCTGATATTGTAACTTTATTTTTTTTAAGAGAAACTATAATATTTTCTAATAGTGAATTTAAATTAGATATTTGATTGTAAATAAAATAAATACCTATTATAACAATTATTGCTAATGCCAGTGTATACATTTATAATAAAATATATAAAAGTAATTAAAATTAAACTCAAATTAAATATAATTATATAAATAAATATTATAATGAGTATCAATTTATTATATAATAAATTAGATAAATACTATAAAAAAATAAGTTTAAAAAAATATAATTATAAATTAATTAAAATTAAAGATATAACTTTAGTTGAAACACATTTTATTCCAGATAAAATAAGAGAATATATAAAAAATAAAATTAAATATAAATATACTATTTTATATGAGTTTAAAAATATTTTAATAAAATTAACTTATTATTCAAGTAAAAAATCAATAAGAAAAAAAATATTTGATAATATTTTAAAAAGAATAATATTTATGATGCTTATTTCTGATACATATATAAATATTGATATTCATATTTATAGCACACCATTTAAAAAAAAATTTAGTTGTAATCATTCACATAAATGTGGAAATCTAAGTCATATAAATGTAAATAGTGGTTTAAATTATGGTGATACAATTATAATTTTTAGAGATGAAGAATATTTAAAATTATTATTACATGAATTAATTCATGCACTAAATATTGATAATAAATATGAAACATTAGAAGATAATAAAAAAATTTTAGAAATATTTAATATTAATTCAAATAATTTATTAATTAATGAATCTTATGTCGAAACTTGGGCAATTATATTAAATATATATTGTTCATTAAAAGAAAATAATAAAAACAGTTTAAATACATATAAATTAAATTTAAAAAAAGAATTAGTTCATAGTTTACATCAATGTTCTAAATTATGTATTTATTATAATATTAATAATTTCAATAAAATATATAATAGTAATTCTAAAACAATATATTATAAGGATAATGTTAATACATTTTCATATCATATAGTAAAAACTATAAATTTATACAATATTAAAAATTTTTTAAAAAATTTTTGTGATGAAAAAAATATATTAAAATCTAACTATAATTATAATTTATATATAAAATTTATTGTAAAATATAATAAATCTATTAGTAATAAAATAAATTTAATTATAAAAAAAATAAAAAAAAATGATTTAGGATCTTTAACAATGAGTTCTACTTAAAAATAATATATAAAATAATATATATATATATATATATATTATGAAAGAAGACTTTTTAGTTATTAATCATAATATAATGTTAAGAAAATTGTATTTAAAATGTAATACATTGTTTTTTATATCTGAATACTATATACAAAGAAATAAAAAAAAACTATTAAATAATATTTTACAAGAAAATAGTAAATTAAATAACTATTTAGATAATAAAACTAATATTATAGAAAATACTAAAAAAGAAGAAAATATTAAAAAAGAAAATATTAAAGAAGAAAATATTAAAGAAAAGGAAAATATTAAAGAAGAACAAAACAGTAATAGTGAAAATAATAGTGAAAGTAAAAATGATATTAAAATATTAGATATAAATACAGAAAATATAGAAAAAAAAAATGAAATAATATTTTCGCCGAGAAATGATATAATAGTGGAAATAGAAACAGTAGAAGATGAAGAAATGGATGAGAATGCAAATAGAAAATGTAAGGAAGGTTGTAATTTATGTTATAATGGTTGTGATCTATTTTTTACAGGAATAAATTTTGTATGTAGTTTTATAAATCATTATATGAATAAATTTGCTACTAAATTAAAAAAATGTTTTGATAAATAAATTAATTATATTAATATGAAATAGTATTAATTAAATTAGCTAAATTATTATTATTATAAATTTTATTTTTTTTCATAAATGAAATAAAATCTTTATAAATAGTAGTATCTGTATAATTATACACAATCTCGTTTAATTCAATTAAATCAATACCAGCTAATTCTGTATTTTGTTTATCTTGAAAATGTTTTTTAAACATAATTTTTAATTGTTCTATTGGTAAATCATTTACATATTTAGATATATCAAGTAGAAATAGAATTCTATCTATTCCATTTTTACCAGTAGAAAACATTATAGGACATTTTAACATATCTTTTTTAATATCAGAACTAAATTTACCGAAAAACTGTTCTGTTTCTTCTGTGAATTCTCTTTGAGCACCTTCTTGAATATTTTCTTTGGTTCTTTTAAATCCTCCACTAATAGCACATAATTCTTCAATTGTATCAGAAACTTTATAACGACCCATAAGTAAATAGATTTTTTTTTTATATTTATAATAACCTAAAATTCCTACACGTGCCCAATTAGGATTTAGTTTTAATTGTTGTAAATTACTAATAGAGCATATATTCATGTTAGTAGATATATTATTTATTAAAAAAAAATCAATTTTAAATAATTTAAATATTTAAATTTTAATCTGAATCTGAATCATAATCTAAATGAGAAAAAGTATCTGTTTTACTTGTTTCATTATCATCATCTGAATCACTTTCTATTAATTGTGGTTCATTATTATTACTAATATTATTATCAATCATATATGTAACATTAGTCCATATACTTAATTTTTTATCAATTTCAATAGTTTTACCACTATTTTTTTTAATAATATTTACATATTCCATATTAAATTTAAGACTAAATTCTGTTCGTTTAGGTAATAATTTAATATTATGTCCTGAATCAACCATAAAGTTTCTAAATACATTATAAATTTCTGTAATTGTAAACTTATCTGATTTATTAGGACTATACATAATTCTATCATCAATAAATTGTTTAATTGGATTATTTTTCTTACGTTCATTATTAGTAGAATCAACAATTGCTTTTGGTTCAATTAATCCTGTAGTTTTCATTAATTTTTGGAATGATTTATAATAATCTAATAATAACCACATAAATGGTTCTTTTAAACACTCTAATTTTTCATTCATATTATTATCTCTCTCATATTCATAATCTCTACCAGTCATTTCTGACTTAGGAATAAATTTAGAAGGAAAATTAATAACTGTAAGTCTTCTCCATGTTCCATCATCATCACTAGGAACATCAGGAATATCATTACAAATTAAAAACCATTTTGCTTGAGATTTGAATTTAATAGGACCCTTATATAATTCACGACATTGAATAGTATCACCACCAGTCCATTCTTTTAATTTACCAACATTAATTGGTTCATCTTTACTAGGTTCTTGAAATGCTACAAATCTACGACCTCTTAACATTGCTAACTCAGGATCTGCGGCATTTGAAGCTCCTCTCTTAGAACATAATGCTGATACATTCATTTGATGATAATAATCACCTAGTGTATTTTGGATTAAATCTATTAATTTAGATTTACCATTAGAACCAGAACCAGTTAATACAAAGAATTTTTCAAACCATTGTTTACCAGATAAACAACTAGATAATATATGAAGGAAATACTCACGAACAGATTTAATTGGTAAAATTTGAGATAAAATATGTTGAATTTCCATAATTTCTGGTGAATTATGATTATAAGAAGAATATTCTAAATTTGTTGAAATACTAATATAATCACTTGGTCTTCCTTCTCTAAAAATACCATTTTCTAAATCAAATACACCATTTGTAAATCCTATTAAATCTAAATTAGTATCTAATAAATCACGACAACCTTTATAAATAAAACGATTACAACATTCCTTAAGTAAAGTATCTCTAAAACTAGTTATTTTTAATTGATTAGTTAATTTAAATATTTTTTCTTTATGTTTTTGTAAATTTTGTTCTTGTTCTGTATCATCTTCTTCTAATGCTTTAGAAATTTTTTCTGCTATATGTTTTTCATATTCAACAGTATATAATCTATATATATCAAGATCAAATGTTTGTCTCATACAATGTCCAGCATTTTCTTCTGTATCTTCAATCCAACGATGATTACTTGGTTTAAACTCACACCATAATTTCTTAGTAATATTATAACACATAAATCTAATTTCTTCAGATAAACCAAATCCATTAAAATATCTATAAATTACATTTGCTAAATCTGTATGAGCAGCTCCAGCAGATTTATATAATAATTTATATAATGTGCTATTAGCTACTATATCTTTATTATATTTACTATGAATTTCTTTATATTTATCTAAATTATCTTCTTTACACCAATAAATTAATGTTCCCATACTTAATTCAGGATTTACTACACTAGGATTTTTATTATTTGAAACTGGTAAATTATCCCATTTTTCTTCACATTCACCTTCTTTAAATTTAATAGACTTTTTACTAAAAACTACCCAAGTATCAAGTAGTGTATAATCTATATTATGTAATAGAATACCTAATTTAATCCAATAATTAAAATTATCAGCTCGTTCATTACTTAAACAATTATTAACAAGTTCCTTAATATATTCTAAATTTTCTGATTCAGCGGATTTACCATATACTTTTATATCAGAAATAGAACGTTTTATTTGTTTTTTAGATACATTTATATTATTTACTTTTTTAATAATATTTTCTGAACTATCTTTTAACCATTTATCCATTTTTAAATTTTCAGAATTTAAAATCAATTTTGTTTCAGATTTATTTCTTATAGAAAATAATTTCACTAATTTACAATTTGTTTTATAATTATCTTCTAATAATTCATTTTTAATTAAATTACATTCATTATCTAAAATATATTTTAATTTATATGCTATATTATTTGGTTTTTTACTACCATATAATTGCCAATTTGTATCAAAAATAACTTTATCATCAAAAATATCATGAAATTTATTTATACAATTAACATTTTTAAATATTTCTTTTAATTCATTTTTATGATCAAGTAATATACTTTTTCTAAAATATGTTTGCACATCAGGAGGTGTTACTAAATAAGGATATATAATATGAATACCGTCTTTATATATTTTATTTTTATCATCATATACAGTATTATCTTTTAATAAAACATATGCTTCTAAGAGTTCATTTGATAAATTTGTATAACAAGAACGAATTACTTTATTATATAAATTTATTATATCTTTTATAAAAATTATATCAAATGTTCGTTCAGATTGAGAACTATCATGTCTAAAATCTAAATCTATTAAAATAGGACTAACTGGATTATGACGTTCTGTTAAATGTAAGCTTATATTATATTTAAAACATGTTTCACTATAAAATTTATAAAAATAATCTAGGTATTCTTCTTTTACATTAAATGAACCTGGTGGATCACCAATACTAGTATGTGTGGGTTTTAAAGAATGGTCCACTGGATAATTGTAGTGCAGGTATTTATAAAACTCATTTTTTTTATGATTAAAGTTAAATTCAGATGGCATTAATATTTATTATATTTTAATCTCTAAATTTTTTCAATTTAAAAAATATATTTAAAATATAAATATTAATATTATTCATATATGGACATAAGCACAAAAAGAATATTAAAGGATTTAAATGAATTAGAAAGACATAGTTTAAATTCACATGGTATTTATCATAATACCTTTGAAGATGACTTATATAAATTAAATGTGTTAATGATTGGTCCAACTAATACTCCATATGAACATGGATTTTATTTTTTTGATATAGAAATTCCTAAAGATTATCCTTTTAGTCCACCCAAAGTTAAATATTGTACACAAAATGGTAAAACACGTTTTAATCCTAACTTATATGTTAATGGTAAAGTATGTTTATCCATAATAAATACATGGTCTGGACCTGGTTGGACTTCATGTAATAGTATATCAACAGTATTATTATCAATACAAGCATTAGTATTTATAGAAAATCCATTACATAATGAACCTGGATATGAAAAAGAAAATGGAGTTAAAAATACAAATTATAATATTTTATTAACATATAATAATTTTAAAACAGCTATTTATAAAATGATAACTAATCCACCATTAACATTTGAATATTTTAATAGTATAACAATAAAACATTTTATTGAAAATTATGATAATATTATTAAAAATATAGAAAAAAATATAGATAAACATGATGAATTTTATTTTTTAAATATTTATAATATGAGAGAAAAATTAGATTATATAGGTATAAAAAAAAATATAAATGATTTATATAAAAATATTATTGAAGTAAATTAAAAAATATATAATATATATATTATAATATGGATCCTGATTTTGATAAAATTAATCATTTCATTTATAGTAAAATAGATAATTATAACAAACATTTTGATACTTTTCAAAAAAATTTAAATATCCAAGATAACAAAATAAGAACTGTATGTAGAAATAAAGTTAATGAAACTATAAAAAAAAATCCAAAAAAAACTGCCCAACAATTTGCTAATTTAACTACAATGAATGAAACAGATGATACTAGTGAAAATGATTATTTTTTAGAAAAAAATAATATTAAAAATATTGAAAAAACTATCAAAAATAGTAAAAAAGTAATGGAAGGTGGTAATTATGATACTGAAACAGATATAAGTGGTGAAGTAGAAATTATAGAAGAAATTGAAGAAGATATAATTACAAATAAAAACTATATTAATTATACTTTTATGTATAATTCAATAATAATTGTATTATTTTTATATGTTATTATTTATTTATTATTAATTTTATTTAAATATGAGATTGACGGTGAAGGTATTTTTAAACCATTACTTTTTATTACAGAAAAAATCTATCCCGAAATGATTAAAAAAAACGAATAAGTTTATTATAAATTATTTACTATCTATTAATAGGTATATTTTTTTATAATAAAAATCTTTAACAAATATTTTTATTGTTTCATCAAAATCTTCATTCATAATCATATAAAAACCTTTATCATCAATATCAATATTATGAATTATATTTGTTTCATTAATATCAGTATAAAATATAATTTTTTTTTCAGTGATTAATGAGAATATATATAAGTCTAATTCTGTAATCCAGTGAGAATCGCTTATTAATATTTGAAATAAATCATTAGCATCTTGAATGTCTGAATATAAATGATTACTATTTTTTTCACTATAATAATTAATTATATCAAAAATATTATATGTATCATTTTTTAATAGTTCTATTAATTTATTTCCAATTAAACTTCTAACTGTATTAATATAATTTATATTTTTATCTTTAACATAATGTTTTCCTAAATTATAATATATACAGTTACTATATGATATTACATTTAATTTAGATAGTGATTTAAAATTAAAATAATATAAATCTAAATTATCATTATATATACGATCCGAACAATAATTTTCATTTACTATATCTTTTCTATCTGTATTTATTATATTATTTTCATAGTCTATACCTGTCATATAATATTGTTTATCAGTTAATATTTTATTATATAGATTATGTATTACATATTTATCAACATTATCATGATCAAGAACTATATATTTATCATTATTTAATGTATCTATTAAAATATTGTTAGATTTACTCAAAATTATATTTCTTTTATAATGATTATATACTAAATCATTTATTAAAAAATCTAAAAATATTTCGTAATATCTTTCTGTAATTATATATTTACAACTATCATTATCTACTATACAATTATTATCACAATCAATTACTTCTAAAGTATTACATGTTTTAAAATTATTTATTATATTATTATCCGGTTTATTATTATGTAAATACATATGTGTATTAAATTTAAATAAATCATATATTAAATCATTGATTAATACTTTTAATTCATCTTTATCATTTATAATATTTAATATATCAGTTTTTTTTTGAATTAATACACTATTAATAGAACTAATAAATTGTTTATAATACAAATCTACATACTCAAATTTATTATATAATTCTTCTTTTGTAGAATCATCATGTATACCTTGATCTAAATATGATATATCAGATAGTATTAATTCAGAACTAAACTCAATATCATCTTCTTCATCTGTAATATCATGAGGTATTATAGGAATATAATCACCTATATTTAAACCAATACCAATTATATATTTACCATCAGTAAGAAATTTATTATTTACATTTAATTTTTCTTTAAAATTTAAATTATTTTCTTGTAATATTTTTTGAAATTCAGTAATTAGTTCTGTAGTTGTATTAAAATCATGTAAATATTCCTTATCTGTATCTTTTTTTGATTTATAAATATATTTATAATCCTTTTCAATAATATTATAATTTATATTATGTTTAATATAATTTAATGGTATGAATAAATGTTTTTTATTAATTTCAAATATTACACCTAATTTTATATAATCAGAATTAATTACAATAAATTTTATATATTGTTTTATATCATTTATTTCTTTTGTATCAATAACTATATTATTTGAATAATCTATATTAAAATATATATAATTTATTAATAGTGTATTATAATCATCATTATTATATCTTAATAAACATTTACTAAATAAATTATTTAAATTTATAATAGAATTTTTATTTTTAAGATCAAACATTAAGTTATATTTAAATGAATTAGCAGATGCCAAAGTAGGTATTGTTATTGGTTGATAAGTATTATCATAATTTAATATAAAACAAGTATCTCTATTATTAAAATCATATATATTATGATTATTTACTAATGGACACTTGATACTACTTTTTAATACATTTGTAAATTTTAATTCAAATATAATAATATTTATATTAAAAATAATACTACATATATTCCATAAAAAATTAATATCTAAATTTGAAAAATTAGTATCAATATATGATTTTAAACCTTTTTTAATTTCTTGATAATGAGTTTTAGTAGTTTTTATAGAATCTTTTTTAGTTGATTTATCTAATTTTATAAGTTTTTCTAATTCTTTTACCTTAGTATTTTTTGAATATATATTATTATTTAATTTTAGTAAATCTGTTTTATTAATAATTTCAATATCATCAATACAACTCAAGAATGCTTCCTTAATATTATTAGGAATAATATTTTCTAAATTAAATATTTTGGCTAATTTTGTATTTAATTTTTTATTTGATAACTTAATAATATTTAATATACAATATAATAAATTATTTATATTACTATTATAACTTAATCCAAAACGATAAGCATGATATGGTTGAATTAATTTATTTATATTATAATAATTTGTTAAATCTGATGTAATACCTAAAAATTTACTAATATTTATATAAATATCTTTCGGTATTACACTAATTTTATAATTATCTAATTTAAAATCCTCTTCATTAGTAAATTGTTTTATATTGTTATGTGGATCTCTTTTATCATTATTTGCTAAATTTTTATAAATATGTGGAGCATTTGAATAACAACAAATCATATTATTAATATTATAAGGATGTAATGGTTTAGATTTTTGTGTATTTATAGACTTACCTGGTAAATAAATAAAATAATTTTCTCCATATGAATAATTATCATAATAATAATTGAAGGGTTTATTTAAATCTAGTTTAATCATTGATTTTAAATTTAATGTATCAGATTCTTTATTATATAAACATAATACATAATTATTATACATATCATTTGTTGAATTTTGAGGAAAGTTTAATTTAAAATAATAATCTGTGTCAGTTGTATTATATAAATAAGTATCTAGATTTATTTTTGTATTATTTTCTAAATATATTTCTAATCTTGTATTAGTTTTTGAATTATTTTCATAATCTGTTTTTATTAATGAATCCCTATTTAAAAATCCTTCTTCATTTATAAAACTATTATTTTCATTAAATAGTAAAACAAGTTTATAATCTAAACTAGATTCATATTTAATATTAAATTTATATGATCTTCCCATATATATTTTTAAATTATCAACAATAATATTTTTATTAATAGTAAAATTTAAAATATTTTCGTCAATATTAAGCAATTCACTAAAAACTTTTTGATTTTTCTTCTTATTTATTACTATTTTATTATCATCTTCTTTTTTTAATATTCTATCTACTAAATCTTTTGGTAATATTGATGGCCTTCTTTCCAATGTACATTTTGAATTTTTAAAATTTTCTCCAAATATACTTTTCATTTTATCCTTATTATCACCATTATAAAATTGTGATTTATATTCAGCTACTGTTTTATAATTATCAACATTATCAATTGTTTCTTCATATTTCATTGCTAAATCATCAATAACTACTTGTTCTTTTTCTAAAGTATCTTCATCATCACTGTCACTATCACTAATATCAAAATCCATATCTAAATCTGTATCATTATCTTCTTCTTTTATATCAGTATTTTGATAAACATTTGTATAAAATAAATGTAAATAATATTCTTTATTAGATGATTTAGATAATGTATTATGTATATTAAATATATTATTGTATTTATTAAATATAGTATCATCCATATTTAAATAATTATTCTCACTAAAAGTTAAACGCTTAGATGAAGTTAAATCATAAGTATTTGTAAATCTAATATAATTATTAAAAGTATTTACAATATTATTTAATTCATTTAATGTATTAACATTATATACATTTATATAAAATATATCACTATCTATATCAATATTTATTTTTGTTTTTTGATTTGATTTTTTTAATAAATATTCACAATATATTTTTTGATTATAATTTGTTTTATCCAATATATAGTTAATATCATCCTTAAATTTTTCATAAATAGTATCATATTTTTTATAATTATTATAATATAAGAATTCCTTAAATGGTGCTAGTGTTTTTTCTGTTGAAAAAATACAATTATAATTAAATGCTAGATTACTTAATTCAAATGTTGATACATGTTTAAAAAATTTTTGTAAATAATTATATGAATCATAATTATATGACTTTTTATAATATAATGTAATTTTACTTGTTTTTATAGTAATATCAGTAGCATTATCTATAGAAATAGGCTTAGCTTTTTTTTTTAAAAATATTTCTTCATTACTAATATGGCTTATACTATATAATTTATTTTGATATATTACTTCTAAATTATCAATATAAATATCAAAAAAATTATTAAATAAAATTAGAAAATTAAAAAACTTGTGTATATTATTTGTAGGTATAGGTATTTCTAATTCTGTATAATTTAATATTAAATTAAAAGAAGAAGAAATATAATTATTATCATTATTAAAAACTATAATATTTTTATAATTATAATTATTGAATTCATTCATATTATTAATTTTTTTCTTATCAGCAATATTTAAATCTAGTAAATTAAGTATATTATTTATATTAAATATAATATCATTTATATTAATATTATCAATATAATTGTTTATAAAATCAAAATTTATAAAAAAATAAGAATTTTCTATAATATATACATCAATTAAATAATCTGTTTTAAAATTATTAATAATACAATAAACTTTATATAATAAATAATCTCTTTTTTCAGTTAATTTTTTTTTATCTAATAATTTGTCAAGAATATCTTGTTTTATAAAAGGAATACCATTTTTTTTATATAATTTATAAGTTAAATTTTTCTTTTTCTTCTTATATGATAATATACATACAGGACAGTCCTCATTTAATCTAATAGTATTATAAGTATTTATTAAATCATAATTTTTATATCCATGAATTTCTAATGATAATAAGTTAATACCTTTAATTAGTGTATTATATAAATTATTCTCGTCTTCTATATCTAAAATAGTTGAATTAAGATTTGTTTTATTTATATTATCAACATTATATATATTATTTAAAAATCTTACATTATCAATATTTCTTTCTAAATGTAATGGTGTAGTAATAAAACTTTGTTTTTTAAAATTATCATTATTATTTATAGTAAAATTAAATTTTGTTAATGGTTTTCCATTTGTAAAATTTCTATAATGATTAATTGGTTTATTTAATTCATTTTCTAAAAAACTATTATTTTCAATTAATCTATCCATGTATAAAACACTAATATAATAAGTATAATTATTAGCTATGTTTCTATCAAAATATCCTATTACTAATTCATTATTTATAGATTCAATATTATTTAAATCAATATTATTCATATTTATATTTGTTTCATCTAATAATGATTCATTATTATATTTCTTATCAATATAACTAAGTTTATTAATAAAAGTATATTTATCAATAAAAGAATCATTTAATCTTAAATATTGTTTAATTGTGTAATTATCATAAAAATCCCATTTAGAACTTAAAAATCCAGAAATATTTTCAAATTTTGTTAATTTATATACGGGTAAATAATTTATAATACTTATTTTAATTTTATTAATTACTTCAATTAATGTATCATCTCCATATATATAAAAATTTGTAAATATGTGTTGATCATTTATAGCACCATCATAATCTTCCTTATTACAAAATACTAAAATTTTTGAATTTGTATTAATTTCATAAATAGGATTATTCATAAATAGTATATATATATATATTATTTAAATTTAATAAATTGATTTTAATTTATTAAATAACTTAAAAAGTTCTTTATATAATATACTATGAGTTCAGTAAATCAAAATACAAATAGTTGGTTAATCCAATATGATAAAGTTTTTAAAGATGCTAGAGAACAATCTATATTTAAAAAATATATAACATCTTTTGAAAGTGGTAAAGCTTGTATTGAAGCTTTTATAAAGTATGGTAGTTTAATTAAAAGTAATATTGATATTAATACTAATTCTATAATATTAAAAAATATTGATGAAATTAAATCAAATTTATACATTCTTTTAAGTTGCATTTTAAGATATGGTGAAGTGGAATTAAGTAAAACTCATGAATATACATATATAAATTGTAGAAACTTATTTGAAAAAAAAAATAGTGATTATGGAGATGCTTTTGTAGATTATAAATCTATTGGAATTCTAATGAGATTAAATGATAAAATTAGAAGATTAGAGTCATTAACACAAAAAAAAAGTGTTAATTTTGAATCTATAGAAGATACTATATTAGATTCATTTAATTATGTAATTTTAGCATTAATTTTATTATAAAATTAAAATAATTTATTCTTTTAGAAAGCCTAGTTTTTGGCATTCTGTATAAGTTAAAAACAGTTCTCTTTTTAAAATATCATCTAATTGTTTTTTTTTCATTAATGTATTTTCACTATATAAATCTTTAACAATTTTCATTAATTCTGTAGTATTTTTACATTCATCTTTTAAATCTTCAAACTTGCCCCAAAATGATGTAGATATTTGATGAATTAGAATAGTTGAATTTGGACTCATAAATCTTTTATAACCTGCTAAATACATAAATGTAGCAGCACTAGCAATATTACCATTAATATAGGTATGAATTGGAATTTTATTATTTTTAATAAAGTCATAAATACTTAAACCCATAAAAGCATCACCTCCATCTGAATAAATATGTAAATTAATATTTGGGCTAAAATTATATCGTAATGATTGATATTGTAATTCATTTGTTAAAGTTTTAATTTGATAAATAAGTTCTAATATTTGTTCCTTATAAATATCTTCATAATAATAGATTTCATTACCATGTGTAGTAATATTAAATTTATTTTTGTCTTCCATATTATCTTCATTTTCATTATCTGAATCATTTTGTAATTTTCTCTTTTTATGTTTATTAGTATTAAACATTTTATGTTTATTCGATGTGAATTCCATTTTAGAAATTTATAAAAAAAAATCAATTTTATATTTAATATTTATTTATTTAAATTATTGTAAAACTCCACATACTAAACGTGTATCTTCATAATCTTGATTATCATCACGTGGAGAATCTTGAATAGTTGTATAATTACGATTACACCAGTTTTTCATATATGTAGTAACATTATTTATATTTAATAAATGATCTTGTGTAGGATCATAACTATCTGGAGTAGGAGTAGCAGTATTACTAGCAGTATTAGTATTATCCATAGTATTAGTTGCTTGTAAGTTTTGTAAATTATTTTCTAATGTTTTAATTTCAGCTTCTTTTTGCTGCATTAATGTAACAATTTCACTTTTTCTTTCAGTGGTTGTTTCTTCTAATCCTAATTCTTCATTTAATAATCTTAATTCATTTCTTTTATTAGTTAGCATTTTATTAATTTCTTCTTCTGTTCCGGGATGATTATCACCACCAACATGATTACATTTTTTTTTATTATATAATAAAAATATTAAAAATAAGTTAAGCACTACTAATAAAAATATATAATCCATTTTATATATAAATTAAATATTTTTAATTTGAATTAAATAAATTTTAATATATTTATTTAATTCAAATATTATTTTTAAAATTATAACAATTTATAATATTTATCTAAACTGCCTCCTCTTTTTGGTGCATTTCCAGTAAATATATCTTCAAGCTCTGGTCGACTAATTAAGCCATCACGATTTTTATCAACATCTTCCATAACATGAAATGACTCTAATTTACCTCTATTTTTTTCTAGTTGTTGCCTAGTATTATATAAATCTCTTTTAAGTGAATTTTTTTCTGCTAATAAGTCTTCTGAATTTCCTTTAAGTTCTTCATTTTGTTCTTTTAAAATATAATACTGTTTTTGAAAATCTATATCTGGTGTAGGAGCAGTTTTTGATTCAGAAGGTTTTGTAGACTCAATATACTGTGGAGCTTCAGCTGGTTCATCATACTGTGGAGCTTCATTAGTATCTGAAACTTCTTTAGCTTCTAGAGGTTTAGCAGGAGATACAGTAATAGAAGTAGTTTTTTCACCTCCTACTTGTTTATTATTTTTTGATTCTTTTTTATTGTTTAGACAATATATGATTAATAATATAAAAGCTAATATAATAAAAGTTTTGTTCATATATTATATATAATATAAAATTTAATTATTATAAAAGAAATTATATATAATTATATATATAAATATATAAATATGGATAAGTCTCAAACTTTTAATATTTTAGAAGTTAATAAAATAAAAACAAATAAATTAGATTATTCATATAGTAATAATATTATTAATATAAATAATTATAATTCACAAAATATAGTATTAGATAATTCATATTCAAATTATTATTTAGTAACACAGGATAGTAATATGGATATAAAATTAAAATTAAGTAGTCAAAAAATAGGCACTAAATTTAGAATTTTAATTACAAATGTTCAAAAGTCTTTAAAAATAAGTTGTATAGATGAATTTGATAAATTTAAAGGAGTAATAAAAATAAGTAATAATAGTGGAAATATAAATGAAGAATCATTAAGTAACAATTTAAAAAAAAATATAACACAAAACTCTAATATTAGTGATATTATAAATATACCTAGTTATAAATTAGGATTATATAATGGTGGTTATATAGATTTAATATATACTGGTAATAAATATTGTGATAAAAAAATAAATAATGAAATAGGATATTGGTTGGTTAATAGTGAGTTAATTGGTGAAATTAATCTACCAAAAAATATAGTCTTACAAAATACAACAGTTCCATATATATTAACAATTTATATTTTAGTAGATACAAATATTGATACAAACTTAGATAAAATTATTTGTATTACTACTAAAAATACTATAACTAATAAAATATATTTTAATAAAGTAAGTAATAATAATATAGTATTATTTTTAGATATGTATTATGATATCAGAATAGTAACTGTAAATGATAATATTGAAGTATATAATTCAAATTTATATAATTCAACTAATACAACATTATACAATTATAATTTAGAAATATCGAATAAACATGATCTGTATATTTCAATAAGTGATAATAATACCGAGAATTCTAATAGAAATACATTAAAATTCTTAAATGAATTTAATTATGATACAGATAATTCAGAGACATTAAATTATAATATAAGAGAATTATATAATACAAATACAACTGATTATGATAAATTAAATATATTAAAATATAGAATAAAAAAAAACTCAAATATAATTATTGAAGGTATATTTAATATTATTACAATAAAATCATATAATAATAATGATGATACAAATAATAATTTATCAAATTTATTATTTGGTTATTATAATATCTTTACCGAAAAAGATAATAATATAATGTTAGAAGAAAGTAAATATTAAATTATTTAAATAATTTATATTATTAGTTATATATGGATATAGATTTATATATAGATAGTATATTAATAAATAATTCCCAATCAGAGTTAAATAAATTATATTGTAAAATTAATAATGATAATGAGAGAACTATAGATTTATATAGTAATGTAAATTATACTTTTAATTTTAAAAAAAATAATTTTACTTCAATATCTTCATCTTTAAAATTATCTAATTATTATATAGCATTTTTTTATGATTTTAATTATAATACTGATACACAGTTAGATAATCATAATACACAAAGTGATGATAATAAAATATTATTAGAAAGTATTATATTTTATAAAGGTGTAAATAATTTAATAATAAATACGGAAGATAATTTAGAAACACAAATTAGTTTTAAAAAAAATGATATAAATTATAATTATACTTACATAATATATAAGATAGATACAAACAATGTTTATCAAACATTTTTGGTAGGAAAATTAAAAGTTCATGAGCCATTAGTTTTTATTAAGTTTAATATAAGTAATAATAAATTAATTCATGATGAATCTAATGAATCAAATAAATATTTAATAAATATAAATATAAATAAAAATATAGACGCTAATAATGTTGATATAATATTATATGAAAATTATAATTATATATTCGAGACATATGAATTAACAAATAAATTATTTTTTAATATATATTTAAATTTAAATATAAATTATAATTTAATAACAATAAACAATTCAGAATATAGTCAATTATATATAAAAAATATACCAAGTTCAGATAAAAATAAAAAATATGTATGGTCAATAAGTCAATCAGATAATAATTTATATAGTGGAAAATTAAGTTTTGTAAATATAAATAAAAATAGTTCAAATGATGAAAAATTATATGATTATAAATTTAAAAATATAGATATTTTAAATAGAGTATTATATAATGATTTTATTTATAAAGAAAATCTAAATATAAAAAATCTAAATAATAATATAAATAACTTACTAATAACAGATTCTAATAAATTATTAGTAATTAATAATATAAATAAAATTAATATTTCTATTATTTTGCCTTCAACAGATATTTATTTAGGATTAACATATAATATACTTATTAATAATAATTTAAATTCATTAAATATTTATTGTGAAGATAAAGATAATACTTTAAATAATTATGATAAATTAAAAGGAAGTATATTTTTAATAAATTCAGATAACTTATTATATAAATGTATATTATCAAACTCAGAAAAATTAAATGATAGTGAAACTGAAACAAATTTATCACAAAATTTAATAATTAAAAAAATTAGACTCAATAATGGAAATACATATGATGGTGGTTTAAATAATTATGGTTATATTAAAATAATCTGTTCTGAGTATATTAATAATAATTATATTTGGAATATAGAAAGTAAATTAATAGGTAATTCTATATTATACACAAATACATATCTATATAATTCATTTATTTAAATTGAGTATATGTAATATATATGTAATATATATGTAATATATATGTAAAAAATTATCTATTAATTTAAAATATTTATATACTAAAATAGTATGATTAAAGATACAGATCATCTTTTGAAGGGTATTTTTTTATTTATTTTTATAATATCTGGTAATTATTTAGGTGAATTATTAGGATGTAGATTAATAGAGTTATTAGATACAAATATATTAGTAAAACATTTATTAGGATTTTTAACATTATTTATAACTTTGGTAATTAGTGTTGATTTAGAAAGTTCATTATTTGAGTTATTTTATACTTCTATTGGACTTTATATTATTTTTATATTGAGTTCCAGAACAACAAAATATATTAATTTTACTATAATTGGAATTTTAATTATAAGCTATATTATTCAATTATACAAAGATAGATTAAAAAGAAAAAAAAAACTAGATATAATAACTACTGTTGAAGAAAATCATTTATCATATATAAAATATTATAATTACACTATAATTATAGTTTTTTTAGTTTTATTAATATGTGGTGTATTAATTTATTATGGTGAACAAAAAAGATCATATAGTTATTCATTTGATTTATATACATTTATTGTAGGTAATATAGATTGTAAAAATAGTGATAATAATTATAATTCTCCAAGTGAATATATGACATCAATAAAATATATATTTAATTAAATTAATTATTTTAATTTTATATTTATTATAATAATTTTATATTTATTATAATATTTTTATATGTATTTTTATTATAATAATTTTTTTTTTTATAAAAATATTAAGTAATATACATTAAACTAGCTTGACCAGAAGCAATTCTTAAAATATTATAATTATAAGCATATATTTTAATAATACCATTTGTAGAACAACCAGATTCCAATGAAGTATTTTCTTTAAATTTGAATAAAAATAAAGCATTATTTAAATCTGAAAAATTCATAGCACCAGAAGGTTGAAAATCACTAGGATTTAAAGAAAATGAATATGAGTATATATGTTTATTTCTTTTATTATTATGATATAAATGTGATTGTATAAGTCTATAATAAACTGCTGGTTCATCTTCTAATAATGTCATACTATTTAATTTAATAGTTAATGTATCAAAAGTATCTGAATAATTAGAATAATAAGTTGTATATTTAGTAATATTATTATAATCATTTTCTAGATTACTATCTATATTATCATTATCGACACTAATTACCCAAAATAATTCTTTAACCGGATTTTTAAAATTAATATATATAGATTTATTTGTATCTGATTTAGTTATTACATCTTCTCCATTAAATTGTAATTGTTCAATTAAATAAGAATGTGGGGTATTTAGAAAAAAATTTTTTTCTACTTTATCTAAATATATATATTCGGTTAATATTTTACAATCAAATTTAGAATTAGCTTTTATACTAACACTTTCTATACCCTGATAATTATCTGTTTTTATTACATCATAAAAACTTCTAAATTCAATATCTAAATTAATATCACTATTATTTAGAGAGATTATTGGTAATGCTACACCACTACTTTTACTAAACCAAAAAGGTAGTTTAAGATAAATATGTCTTTTATTATAATCAATACTATCACCTATATTTCTAATGCTAAAATCACTGTTATATTCTAGTGTTAGATCTTTAACATCAATATTATTTAAATTATTATAAATATCGATACTTTCTCCATATATTTTATCTATTATTTGATCATTTATTCGTAAAGTAACCGATTTAATAATACTACAACCAATATTGTTAGTATATCCATACCATGAAGAATTTGTAGGTTTATTAATATCTGGTAAAGTAATTTCTAAATAAATATTTTTTAATAAATCTCCGGATTTATCTATTGTGCAATTAATAGTTTTATTAAAATTAGGATCACCATTAATGGTTTGTTCAACATTAGTAATATAAAAATTGGAATATTGTTTATATAATGATTTAAAAAAAGTAATTTGTGGGTTACCGATTAAAAAATCGGATGATTTTTGATTAAGACTTGATACTAATTGAATTACACCACTTGTCATTTATTATTTAAACAGAAAAAATTATTTAAATGTATTACTTAAAAAATATTATATATTATTAATATAATGGAAGTATTAAATGATGCTCGTTTTAATCTAATTGAAACAGATAGTTTAATAGTAAAAAAAATGAATAGTTATATTATTAATCAAGATATAATTTTATCAGAATTATCATCAGGCACATTATATTTATTAAATAATGAAAGTAATTCAATAACAATAACATTACCACCTATTAGTGTAGGTATAAATTATGAATTTATATTTAATAATACTACAAATAATTCAATAATTTTTAGAACTAGTTTAAATCCATTAGATAATTCTAAATTTATTGGAACAGATTGGTTATATTTAAAAAGATCTGATATAAATATTAATTATTCATTATTATCAGGTTCTCAATTAATTTTTAATCAATCTGAAAAAGGAGAATATATAAAATTTTACTGTGATGGACAAAATTATTATATAATAGAAAAAAATGATACTAATAATAATATAAATAATATTATTATTGAATATCCTTCATTAAATAATAATAATTATATTGTTAATATAAATAATACAAGTAATGGATATCAATATAATATTATTAATGAAGCTACTACAGAGCCAATATCATTTTTAATGATGAATACTACTTATAATTTTAAATTTGATACTACTACAACAGAATATAATAATTTAATAAATAATAGTAATTTATTAGTTTATTACTTATATGTATATATTGAATATTATGATAAAATAAAATATAATTTTGAGGATAATAGTGAAAATAGTTATAATTATAAATATCCAGTATTTAATTATGAATTATATGATATAAATAATAATAAAATAAATAAATTAGATTTATTTAATACATCATATATAATTAACTTAGATAATAATAGTATAAAATATCCAGGATATTTATATACAACTGATATAAATTCAGATAAGGACCAAAGTTCAAATATTTTATCAAACACTTCTATTTTAAATATAGATTATAATACTATTGATGATAATTTAATTATATATAATGAATTTAATTCTGTGATATATGATCATAATAATGATAGAAAATTCTTAATTGCTAATAGAGATATTGATTATAGAATCAAATATATTAATACGATATTTACAAATGATATATCTAATACAGAAACAATTAATTATAATAGTAAATTAAATTTTAAATTTACAAGTAATACTCAAGAACAGGCTGCTTTTATTATATTATTAGTGGATACAATTAATTCATTAAATATTAATGACAAATTATATTTTCTTTACTTAAAAACTAATACAGCTAGTGGAGAAAAAATATATAAAATTCCAATACTATTTATAGATCAACTATTATTACAGTCTATTAATTCAAATTCAAATATAAATATAAATAATAAACTAATAAATAGATTACCTCAAATAAATGATGTGATAGTTTATAATTATGAATTTAATATTGTATCTAATGAAAATATTACAGATAATGATAATTTAGAACTATTATTTTTAAATACAAAACAATCAAGTAATTTAACTATATCAGAAAATATATTTTTATTAATGAGAAATAAATTAATAATCGAGGTTGATAAATTAAATATAAATGATTATTTATTAAATTTTATGAGAACAGGTTCATCAATAGAATATTATACAACTAGTATAAAAGATGAGTCAAATTTTAAAATTATATCATTTAATACTGGATATAATAATACAAATAATCTTAATATAACTTATTATAGTCAATTTAATAATATTTTAAGTGGTAATTTTAAATTAAACCAATTTATAATAGACGATAATTATTCAGGTAAGATAATATATATAAACTTATTACAAAATATTAATATAAATTTAGACAATAATAAAGATAATAATTTTTATGAAATAGTTGTAAATGAGGATAATATATATGATTCAACAGTATATACATTATTAAAGAAAAAAAATGTAAATCTTATAGAAGAATATTATTTTATAAAAGATAATGATACAACTGTATTTTATAAAAATATTGATTTATATACAAATAATAGATATATTATAAATTTAGATACAACAATAAATACATTAGATATTACTAGAGATATAAATAATTTAAATGATTTAATACAATTTTCTGATACAAAAGACGGTATAATAAATTTTAAAAAAACCGAGAATTATAATTTTATAAAAAAAGAAATAAATGGAGATTCACGAACATTGATTATAGATCTAGTAAATACACTTACACCTACAAAATTATATTATTACAATAAAAATATAAGAAATGTAGGAGGAGAAATAAATATAGTATCAGTAGAAAATAAATTAAATAATCTTATACTAAATAGTTTAAATCCCTTTACTAGTGAATATAAAATTTTTATTAATAATATATCTTATGAAAAACAAAGAATTGAAGGTATTGATAATTATAGATTAATCTTAAAAAAATTAAAAAAGGGTGATTCAATAAAGATATATTTTAATAATAATACTAATATTATTCGTGATTTTAAATTTAATGATAATGATACTAGTATAGTAAAATATCCTGAAAATATAATATCTAATAATAATTTTAAATTAACATTTAAAAAAAATAGTTTAGATAATAATTATGATATAACACTTATAGATAATAATAATAATTTAATTAGTTCAGCAAATAATACATTAGAATTTATAAAAAATCAAATATATACAATTGAACAAAGTGATTCAACAAACTATAATTTAGATAATAATATAAATGATACATACTATGTAAAACTACTTTATAATAACAATAATTTTTATTATACATATTTTACAGATTCTACATTTAAAAATCAAATAACTAATATCAGTTTATATAGAGGTTTAAGTTATAAATTTAAACAATATCATAGAAGTAATTACAATCCAGATATAGATATAGATTTAAACAGAATATTTAAGATTTCTGTAAAAAAAAATAGTAATAATGTAAATGTTTTTTATTTGAATAATATGGAACAATATATACCTAATTTATTAGTAAATACAATTTATTATTTTGATATTTCAGATGTTATCGATTATAATTTTAGATTTTCATTATTTAGTGATGGATTACAAAATAATACTTTAACTAGATATGAAACTAGTGAAATTATTTATAAAACAGATGTAACTAGTGAAAAAATATATTTAATTAAAATAGAATTATTAACAACAAATAGTAATTTACAATTATACTATTATTCAGAAATATTTAGAAATATGGGTAGTTATTGTAATATTATAAAAAGTTCAATTAATTATTTATTAAGTATTAATGAGAAAAAATACAATATAACAAATTCAACAATAGAATATTATTTTAATAAACATAAACCTAAATACGAGATATTATTTAAAAATAATGATACACAAGAAATAAAAAAAAATATATTATTTTATAAGGATTCACAAATACAATATTTAAAATTCAAACTTAATTTTGATGATATTATAACCAATAAATCATATACTACAGATATTTTAAATATAGTAAATAATGCAACAATAACAATATATGTTCAAGAAATATATAATAGTGTTTATCCTAAATTATCTTATTTTGAGTTTTATTCAGAACAATCTATAAATTCAGCTTCACAGATAAAATTACCATTAACTATTTTAAAAAATAAAAATTATGTATTTAAACAAATAAATTATAAAAAAGCTAAATTCAAGTTTTTCATATATATTAATGAGTATCCATTAGATTATGTAGAAGATATAGCAACAATATCAAAATATGATAATAATATATTATCATATAACTTAAATGATGGTTTTACATTAGATACAAATAATTTTATGTGTTCAAATATTTATTATTCTGGTATTCATTATAATACACAACAATATTATAATGATACTATTGTAATTCCTAATTATACAAAATTATTAATTAATTATAAAATTCTACTAGTAGTAGACAAAAATATTTTTATATCAGATAATTATGAAAATATAGAAGATAGAATAAATATAACAGAAGATTTATCAAATAAGAATTATGAATTATCACAAAATATTATTCAACAAAAAAATATTTTTACGAAAGATAAGTCCCATATATATTTAAAAAATAATACACCATCTACAACTAAAAATATTATACTAAATATATCTTTGAGTTCAGATTCAGTAGATTATTTAAATTATCTGAATGATAATGAAATATACATATCAAATATATCATGTTCTAAAAATAATTCTTATAATTCAAAATATAATAGAGATATAAATGTTTTAAAAAATATTAATTATAGTTTTACACTAAATTCTAATATATATAATATTAAATATTTTAATACTAATTTAGTAACATTAACTTCACAAGTATTTAATATTAATAATGATAATATATATGATTATATAATTTATAAAACAGGAAATAATAATGCTAGTCTAAATGATCACACTAATAATTTACAATTAACTAATACTTCTGATAATCTTGAAACTATATTCTCATTATCAGCAATTTCTGATAACTCAAAATATTTTACAATACATAATGATATAAATGATTTTAGTAGTGAAATATTTGACTATTTTATATCATTAAAATCCACAGTAGAGTCATTTACTTTTGAATTTAATTCATCTAATACAATATATAAATTAATATCTTTAGATTATCATGATTCTAATTCAAATAGTGGCAATGATACATTATTAATTACACCCAAAAATGATGAAATAATTTATGTTAACTTAGTATTGACGTCTGACATTAATTATAATTTAAATAATAAGAATAACAATAATATAGTTATTTATACATTTAAAATAATTAAAGAAATTACAAGTGCTGACCAAAATGCTATAAATAAAATTATTAATTATGGTAGAATAATACCAAATAATTATAATGATATTACAAATGAAACAAAAAATATATATTTATCAAAACCAACAAAATTTACTTTAAATGATATTGATAATACATTACCTAATAATAAATTAATAAATACATTTACATTAGAATTATTAGATACTGAATTTTATTCAGGTGAATCTATTAAAACTTTAACAAATAAAAAATTTATATTTAATCATGATAGTTATTTAAATACAAAAAATAATGATACTATATTAGAAAAAAATATAACAACTAGTAATTTATATTGTAGTGATTTTAGAACTATAATTATTGATATTTCAAATATCTCACTAATCAATGAAAATATATTATTTTATGAAGATGAACAAGCAACTAAATTAGTAAATAATAATATATTATATAAGGGAACACCAGGTGTTAATAATAGTAAAATTATATTAAATATTAATCCTCATATATACTCAAAATTATATTATTATTCAGATTGTTTATTTGAAAGTAAATTTAAGTATAATATACAAATAGATAATCTTGTAATTAAATCTATTCAAAAAAATAGTGTATCAAATATCAGTGAAAATATATTTGGTTTATTCGATATTAATATTATACCATTTTTAGAGAATCAAACTGATATTTATTATAATAATTCAAGCACAATTAATAATATAAATTTAGATGGTTGTTATTTTATATTATATAATTCCGATAATTTATTTAAGGGTAATATAATATGTGATAAAACACATATAATTCCAGCTGATCAAACTAATCCTACACCTATTATCCATTATTCAAATAGTATGAAACTTTTGTTTAATAGTGATTTTAAATTATATAATCCACTACATATAACATCTGATTATAAAATAAAATTATTTAAATATACAGGTGGAACTATATATACACCAAATTATATATACTTTGATAAAATTAATTCTAAAGATATTTTAAATAGTGAATCAATAAATAACATATATGATAATACTATTAATTCAAATACACTAAAAACTAAAAATATAGTTTTTACTAATACTAATGTTCCTTCATATATTTTAAATAATAAAATAATAGATAACACTTTTTATCTAAAATATACAAATGAAAATAATGAGAAATTTCATTTATCACAAAACATTTATGAAAATTTTCAATATATGAGTTATAATTCTGCTACCCAACAAAATGAATATAATAAAATAAATACTCAATATATAGATTTAACTAATACTACTATTAAATATAATTCAGATAATATATTTAATATTTCAAATAATTCTACTAATACTAGTAAAGAAATATTAACTAGAATGAATACATCAAGACAATTTATTAGTATTGATAATTCAATTATTAATCAAGTAAATAATATTAATGAATTTAATTTACTTATCAATTTATATAGAACTCGTGAAATTACAGGAACCCAGTATTATTCTATTAAACTAAATGTTAATAGTATTACCGATACACTATTAGTTTTAAAACCATATTATTCATATACATTTAATATTAATAAATTATTTGTTCTTAAAGATGTTAATAATTTACTTTATAAATTACAAAATATAAATGTAAGTTTTGTTAGTGTTGATGATAGTCAAATACTATCATCTGAATTTGTGAGTATTATTAGCACAGATGTATCTATGTATTCAATAACTGTAAATATACCTGAAAATTCAGACATATATATTTATAATAAGATTTATCTAAAATTAACTTGTGAAATAGTAAATTTGGATGATAATAATAAATTAAAACAAGGTTATTTCCCTCGTAATACTACTGGTAATGCTTACATATCTCCTACAAATATATTTACTGAATATTTACCAATTATTATAGATAAAAAATCAGTAATACATAATGATATAACATTTAAAAATAGTAATTATTATATAAATAATCTTATTAATAAAATTAATATTTATAATTATTATACAAATATTTTTAATATATCTAATGTAGAGAATTTTGATATTAATATATCTAATACTAATGGTTTATCTATTCCAAATATTTATAAATATAAAAATACTAATAAAATTATTATTTATAGTGATAAAAATTTATATAAAAATTATGATATATCAACAAATATTACTTCTCATAATATAATTTTAAAAAATATTTTTACAGAATTATTAACCACAAGTATAAATAATGATAGTAAATATATAATTTACTTATATGAAAATTATGAAGGTAATGATAGTAGTAATGATTATGTAAATTCGGTTCAAACTACATATAGAACTAAATATGTAGGAGAACCGGGTTATAATGGAGAATTAATTTATAATTTAAATAAAGTATTAGATTTTAATATTAATGCTAATAATATATTACAAAATATATTATATATAAATAATATAACTTATTTTGATGATAATATAGATAAATATAATTATTATAATGATTTATTAAATACTTCTACATTATTTTTAATAGAACCTATAAAATTAAAATTAATGTATCAAATATTTAATACTGATACATATATTGATTTACCAAATTATAATTATTCAACAAATTTTTTCCCTGGTAAATCGGGATCAAGTCTAACAGTTCAAATACCACATGATATTGATGGAGATAATATTTTTAATGAAAATATAAAATTAGTAGGAATAGGTCATTATTCTAATGAAATGGTAAATTCAATTAATACAACTATTATATCTTCTAATATCTATGTATTACCGCAATATAATTCAACTATATTTATAAATATTAAAAATAATACTATTATAAGATTACCAGTTCCAAATTATTCATTAGAATATAAATTTATAATAATTGATAGTTCTATTAATATAACTACTAATAATTCATATACCTTAACAATAATTACAAATAATAATATATTTGGTTATATAGATGAAGCTTTTAATAAAAATATAGAATTAAAAAATAATAATAAATTACTATTTAAGAATATAACAAAAGGTAATTCATTTATACTAACATCTAATAAAGAAAATTATTATTTAGAAAATATTTCAATTAATAGAAATAATAATAATACTTCATTAATTAATTTTAATAAAAATACTATATATTTACCTAATAAAAAATCTCATATTATTAATATTAATGTCAATGAAGAAAAATTTATATTAGAAACAGATAATATAAATATTGAAAAACTATATAAAAATAAATTATACAATTTTTCAACACTTAATTTATCAACAAATTACTTTAACTTAGTAAATTTAAATATACTAAATTTAAATAAAATAAATTTATCTAATGATTTATTTTTAAATAATTATAATAACTTATATTATATTTTTGAAACAAATACACCATTATTATCTGATATAGATTTTAATACATATGTAGAAAATAATCATAATTTTAATATAAATGTAAATATTAACAATGACACTATATTATTTAATAATTCATCAAATATTCCAATTATATATTCAAATTATATATATAAATTTATTAAACCACTCGGTTTTTTCATTTTAAATAATTTTGATTTCTCACAATTAAATTCTACTCCAAATATGTCAATATCAGATTTTATAAATATATCGCATAATTATTATGATATTACAGTTCGTAAAAATGATATTATAAAACATACTATATCTTCAGAAACAAATAATATAACAATAGTTAATAATGAAAATAATACATTAAATATATCAAATGATAATTTTAAAAATTTACCAGTTGATACTTTGATATATTTTGATAATGATATATATCATTCTAATAATAATACAGTAAATAATTTAGTAAAAATAATTAGTTTAAATACATTATATAAAGTAATAGTTTCAGAAACTAATGGTAATATTATTCTAAAAGATGTTTTATTTAATAATAATGATACTCCTGTATTAAGTATAAATAGTAATAGAATAGACGCAATTAGTAATGTAAAAGCTTATTTATTTAGAAATAGTATAAATTATAATACACATAAGTTATTTTATATATATTATAAGCAAATTGTTATTAATAATACAACTAATAGTTTAAAAATATTAGAAACAAATTCTGATGGTATAACTGTTACACATGATTTTATTATAGAAGAAAATAATTATAATACATATACATATTCCGTAAATGGTGTTGATCTATCTATAGAATTATTACCTATTTTACAAAATAATTTAATTACTCAAAACTATACTATTACTATTGAAAATGATAGATATAAAATATATAAGCCTAATGTAGAGTTTAATATTATTGAAACACCATTATCTATATTACTAGGTTTTAATACAATAAAATCAAAAAATAATATAATATATGGTGTTATACCAAATATTAATAATATATTCCAAACATCTGATTATTATAAATATTATGGTAAAAAAAATATTATTGATTATAATACATTAAACACTTTTGATTCAAATTCATTAATATCAATAGATTTGGAAGAAGATAAACATATAAATTTACCTAATATTACTGAAGGTTTAATTTATACATTTATTATAAATAATTCAATAAAGAATAAGACTTTATATATTCATTCATTTTATAATATATATAATTTAGAAAATAATACATATGGTAATATTCTTGTATTAAAACCGCAAACAAATTTAAATTTAAATATTTGTATTTCAATTTCTAGTAATGATAATAAATATTTTATAAATGATATTAAGGGTCATCAATATACTTTAAATTTATATTCAACAAAAATATATAATAATCTGAATAATTTATGTAATTTATATTATACTGAAACAGGTATAGCTAATATAGATAAATATATGAGTGTATTTGATATACATATAGTAGGTTTAAGAGATAATAATAATACTATAATAAATGAACAAAAATTCTTACATGTTGTTAAAACTTTAGCTCGTATATTAGATTATAATCAAACAAATACAATTTATGATAATAATATTCATAATTCAATATTATATAAAAATTCGTATATCTTATTATATAATAATAATATCCCTGAAAATTATTTTGATACTAGTAAACATATAAATGAAAACAATATATATATAAAATATAGTGATATAAATATAAATTATGATTATACTAGAGAAATTACTGAATTAAATAAATATGATATAACTTTAGAAAAAATTATAAATTTACTAATAAATAACTATGTAGACATTTATCCACATATATTTAGTCATAGTCAATTTGAAGGTAGCTTACAAAATTTAAATATTTATAAATATATTGATAATAATAAAATCAGTTCTTCTATATTTATTGATAATGATATATCAAATATAGTTTATATTATTGATAATTCATTAAATATAAATGAAAAAGTATATGCTAATAAATATTATACTACAAATGTATTAAATTATTCTTGTGGTTCAGAGTTAACTATAAGATTAGATAATTTAAATATAAAATATGAGAATACAATATTAAAAATTAAATATTCACTAGATATTATAAATATAGGTGTAGGCTATAAAAATAATGATAAAATTAGTATTAATATTGATAATAATATTCAATTAATCTTAACATTAAATTTAATTGATTTATCAAATATAAATAATTTATATAATGTATATAATTCACATAATCAAATATATAATAGTATATTAAATAATACAAATATAAATGAATTAATAAATGATAATGAAGATTCAATATATGGTGAGTATATAGGAGATATAACTGTATCTAATACAATTAATTATAATATAAATATTAATGATATATTATATGATAAACATTTAAATAATTCAGAAGATATAATTGAATATGTATCTAATTTATTATTAGCATTATTAGGTTATTATAAATTAAGAAATGTAAAAAATAATAGTTTATCTTATATAGATTTTAGAATAATTACTCCTACATTAGTTAAAAAATATAATAATAAATTTATAGGATTATATTTATCAAGTAGTTTACGGAATATTAAAAATTTAAATAATATTCATACATATAATTTAGATTTATTAAACTACATTAAATCGGATGATTCTGATTTATTTGATTTGGATTTGAAAATATCTAATATTTCTGCTATATCAGATTTTAATAATCTAATAAAAACTTATAATAATATAACTCCATTTAATAATGCTTTAGATTTTACATTAATTAAAAATAATCAATATGCTACTATAAATTTTACTGCTGAAAAAACTCAAAATAATATAACTGAAACATTACCAATAATAACTAATTTTATTGATAATAGAACAAATAATACAATAATTGATGTATCTTCAATACAAAGAAATGATTACTATAATACTGATGTAAGTATAAATATTAATATACAATCAGAAGCAGGTAATAGTTCAGTATATAATTTTAATTTAAATAGAAGTAGTGTAATTACTGATATAACAAGTATTAAAAATATAAATGTATTTTCACAAGATTTATTATTACAAAGTATAAATAGTATAAATGATAATTCTAAAATCATATATTTTAAAGAGAATCAAGATAATATTATTGAAATAATTTTAGAGAATATTTATTCAAACGTTGATCAAATTTTAATTAATAATACAAATGTATTAAATGATAACCTAAATGTATTAGTTAATAATTATTCTTATAGATATATATTTACACCAGATTATTATAGTTCTATATTAAATTTAGATGTTAAAAGTGAAAATTCTACTACTAAAAATTATATTTTAAATTTATTAAAGTATCCAAATAATATAGCTTTATTAGATGATGTTATTATAACAAATGTTTCAAATATAAATAAATTTGATTCCTATAATTTTAATTATAATGGTATTTTAAGTAAAAATACATTAGAAACATTTAATACAAATGTTATAACATTATCTGATGATGTAAGTAATATTTCACTTAATATAAAAAAAACTGATATATATTCTAGTGTAAATACAACTATTGAATATTATGATGGAAATAATAAATATATAGTTTATAGAGATACTAATGAGTTATTTATACATGACATATTAACATTTATTAAGGATTATGATAGTAGTAATAATAGAATATTTAAAACACAAATATTAAATGAAGACCATACATTTTATAATGAAATTCCAATAGTAAGTTATAATTCAAATGATAATGCTTTTTTAATGGATATAGCAAGTTTGAGTGATTATAATAATAATGCTAATATATTTGATTTTATGGAAAATAATTCTAAAATGAGATTTAAAAATAAAAGTGATCCAAATAATATATCAACTAATAATGAACTTAATCAGATGTTTGATATAAATACTGATTATGAAGTAGTTATTGATAAACAGGCAACAGGATTAGATGATCTTATGAAAAAAATAAAAGTAGATTTTTATCAAGGTGATCCTGTTACAATACCACTATCTACTATTGCGATTTGGAATGATAAAACAATAAATTTAGAAAATACTGTAATGTTAATTGAAAGTAATCCATTTAAGAAAATAGAGAATGACAATACAAAAGAATTATTAAATATTTCAAATATTAGTAATATAAAAATTAATATTAAAGTTACTTCAGAAGATAAATCAGTAATAAATAATTATGTATATATAATTAATACGAAATAAATTTAAATATAAATATATTTAAAATTGAATTTATAAATACTATTTATACAATTAGATAATATGGAAGGAGGTCTATGTGGATTAGTTAATTTTGGAGCCACATGTTATTTAAATAGTGTATTACAAGCTTTATTTAATAATAATTATATTTTAGATAATATATTGATAAAAACTAACTATAATATAAATGATACATATTCTGATAATATACTAATAAAAATTTTAGAACAATTATTAAAAGATATATGGAAAACTAAATGTATATTGGGTCCTAAACCTATAGTCTATACATTATCAAATATAGAAAAAATGGATATTAATGAGCAAAATGATCCAGATGAATTTTATGAAAAAATTATTACTCGTTTATATGAGGAAACGTGTGAAGAATTACAAACAGAAGAAGAAATATGGGATAAAAGTTTTAAAAAAAAAAATTCATTTGTAAATTTAAATTTTTATGGATTATATAAATCAGAAATATTCTGTAATAATTGTTCTAATAATTCAATTAGCTACACACCATTTATATCATTAAAATTGGAAATAGTAAATACTAATATGATAAGTTGTTTAAAATCGCATTTATCATGGGAAAATGATATAACATATACTTGTGAGAAATGTAAATGTGAAAATAATGCTAAAAAAAGATTTACAATAGTAAAAACACCAAATGTATTTGTTGTTACATTTAAAAGATATAATAATTTTAATGAAAAAAATGATACAATTATAAATTATCCAATGGTATTTGAAATTGATGGAATTAAACTAGAATTATATAGTATAGTCAATCATTTTGGTCCTAATATATATTGTGGTCATTATACAAGTTTTACAAAATATTTAAATGATGATAAATGGTATCACATTGATGATGATACAATAGAATCAGTAGATATTGATAGTATAGATAAATCAAATATTTATATGTTATTTTATAAAAAAATAATTTAAATTATAGATTATAGATTATAAATTTATTGTTTTCTATATTCCAATAATAATTTTAATAATATACTTTCTAATCCAGTAGAGTTTTGTAATTTATTTTTTCCATATTTTTGTAACTTATCAAAAAAATCATTTGGACTTTTTCTTACATCATCTAATATATCAGTTGATATATAGCTACTTTTACATACATTGCGTGTATTATTTAATTCTAATGATACACCATCTACAGCTTTATTTATAATTATACTAATATTTCTATCTGATAATTTTAATAAATCTGTTTCTTTTTTTAATTCATATAAAATATTATATAAATATTTTACTACATATGTATTAGCAGTCCAAGTTCTAAAATTTTTAGCAGAGAAGTCACCATATCGTTTTAAAAAATCATTAATATGACAACTATTTACTGTATATATTGTATTATATCCATAATATTTAAAAAAACTATCATTTTCAGTAGGTTTAAATGTATCATTTAATGATTTAAATAAACTTAACATACGACTATTTCTAAATTTACATTTATTTTTTACACCTTTTTTACCAATAAAATCTATATATATACTAGTAGTTTTAATATTAATATGTTTTTTTTCTAAAGTAGTAATACCATAACTACAATTATCTTCTTTATATTTTTCATTTCCTACTCTTAAATGACATGTATCTATAACATAAATAACAAAAGCTGTAGTTTTTTCTAAATCCCAAACTCTTCTTCTTAAAATGGATTGAATATCTTCTCGAATTATATTAATTTTTCTACCAAATTTTATTAAAATATCATAATATTTTGTATTTTTTTGTTCATCAATAAAGTTTTTATTATATTTATATTGTTTTCTATTTTTACTATCATAACCAATACATAATATTTTATCATCTGGATTACTAGAAATAGTAACATTTGTCCACGCTGGTGGAATTGTTAATTTTTTTATATAATCTAATATATTTAAATCAGTAATAATTTTTCTATTTCGTATATAATAAAATATATCATCTTTTTTTTTTTCGTATTATATCCATATTATAACAATATATTATTTATTTCTAATATTTATTTCTATAGTTTAATTATCTTTTTTATCACTTATAATTTCATTTTTATTATCTAAGTTTTCTACTATTGTTTCTTGTAAATTACCTAGCGCTACTTCAACATTTTTTTTTTCATCATTAATATCATTTTCTATATCTATATTAATATTATTTATAATCTCATTTGATTTTTCACTTATAGTGTTTTCAAATTTTTTTGTATTATAATTTTTATTAAAAGTTGATTGTGCTTTTTGAATTCTTTTTTGTCTTTCTTCTTCTAAATTTATAACTACATCTTCTTCATAAAATTCTTCATTTTTATTAGGAAATTTTTTTTTTGAACGAGGTGTATCTCTACTACGAGGTGTATCACTATCATATTCACTTTCAGTATCATCTCTTACATTTTCTATTGTTGGTGGCGGTTCATGATGTTTATCATCATTATCTGTAAATTCAGCAACTACCTGTAATTTTTTAATTTTTTCTACTTCATTCCAGAATAGAATCCAATTTTCTAAATGTGATTTATTACTAAACATATCACTTAATTCAAAATATTTCCAGCCTATTGCTTTTAATTTTTCAGCTGTAACAGCATACATTATATATCGACGATCTAAAGTAAACATTGATATTAAATTATTAGAAATCATAACACTTAATGATGTTCCTATTGCTGCCCAGAAAATTTCATCTCTAAAATCAGATACAGTTTCATTATTTTGTATTGTTTGTAATGTTGGTAATATCATTGAACCAACACTAATTATAATTCTACACATATTATATTTCCATCTTATATTTTCAGCATAATTCTCATAAAAAATAACTAATTTAGTATATCTTTTTTTTAAAATATTACGCTTATATCTACTTAATTTTATATTATCGATTAAAGGATTTACACGTTTTTCGAATTCATCTAAATTACAATTACTCCATCTATTACTTTCTAATGCTGTTTTCTTATCACTACTACTAAAACACCCACCCATTTAAATTTAATATAATTATTATAATAATAAACCTATAAATATTTAATTTAAAAATATACTATATTTAAAATTGATATTATATAACATATAATAAATGACATATCAAGAATTATTAGCAATTACTAAATATTTTATAATTTTTAATGAATTATTTAATAATAATATTGTAATATTACATGAATTACATGATATATGTTATATTAAACATAATGATAATTTTATATTAATTAGTGAAACAACAAAAGAATTAAATAAAATTCCCAATTTAAAAAATTATTTAGATAATTGTATTTATTTTGAAGAAAATTTAAAAAATAAACCATTACAATTATTAAATATAAGTAATTTACCTCAATATTTAAGTGGACCAGGTAAGTTAAATATAAATTTTATTCAAACATTACAGTTTCATTTTATTTTAGATAAAGTTAACCAAATAGAAAATAATTATAATCTAAATACATAAAAATAAATTTATATAAATTAATATAAATGAAAGCGGAGCGAGAAATTCCTATTGAAGATGAACCAGATGAACCACAACCTAGTGAATATGATAAAAATGAATTACATGATGATCTAATGAAAAAACAAAGAAAATATTTATCAAAAACAGATAGTAGAGGTCGTGGAAATGGTGGTGGGAGTGCTATAAAATATACACAAAATAATTTAATTTTAGTATAATATTTTTAGTATATATTTTTTTTTAAAGTTTAAATTGATATTTATATATATATTATAATACAATGAATACATATCTGTTTATAGACTTATCATATTTTATATTTTATATATATTATGCTCGTAAAAAATATTTTGAATTTCAAGAAAAATGTATTAATAATTTAATTAACAATGAAGAATTTTTAGAAGGTTTTAGTAAATTTAATTTAAAAATAGAACAAATTAAAAAAAAATTAAAATTACCTAAAGATACTATAGTAATTTTTGGTAAAGATTGTCGTCGTAAAGAAATATGGAGAAATGAACTATATCCAGATTATAAAAAATCAAGAAAAGAAAATAATGAGGTAGGTGAGTTTTTCAAATATACATATGAAAATATAATTAGTAAATATACATATATAGATAATGATAAATGTGAAGCAGATGATATTATAGGAGTATTAACTAAAGAATTATATAAAAATAACAAAATTTATATTATAACTGGAGATCATGATTATTTACAATTATTATTTAATGATAATGTTCAAATATTTAATATGAAATTTAAAAATTTAAGAGATAAATCATGTGGAAATAATGAGAATGATTTAATGCTAAAAATTCTTATGGGTGATAGTTCAGATAATATATTTCCTATTCATAAAAAATTAGGACCAAAAACAGCTATGAAATATATTGATAATCCTGAGTTATTATTAAAAAAATGTGAAGATACCGAAATTGAAACAAAATATATATTAAATAAGAAATTAATTGATATGAATGAAATTCCTGATAATTATGTAAAAGAAATTTTAGAAAAATTTAAAAATTTATAATTAATAAAAAATATTATATAAATTATATGAGTTTAACATTTACAGAAGAACAATATAGTTCTGATTATGGTATGATAACATATATATGGGGTCCTTTATTATGGCATTTTTTACATATAATTTCATTTAATTATCCAGTTGATCCTTGTGAGTTTAATGAAAAAAATAATTTAGTAAAACATCAAGTGGAAAATTCTTATTATTATTTTATATTCTTATTACAATTTATATTACCATGTAAAACGTGTAGGGATAATTTAAAAAAAAATTTAGAATCATTGAATTTTTTTACACAAAAGGCAAAAATAATGAAAAATAGAGATTCTTTTTCTCGTTTTATTTTTAATTTACATGAAGTAATTAATAAAATGTTGAATAAGAAATCGAATTTAACTTATGAACAAGTGCGCGATTTTTATGAGCATTTTAGAGCAGACTGTTCTATTAAGAATAAAAAAATAAATAAATCTCATATTGGATGTGATAAACTAGAACATAATAGTTCTACACGAATAAAACCAAAAACTGTTATTTATTTTGTTCCATTTACAAAAAAAATAAAAACTACTAAAGTTCATAAAAATTGTAAAATGAAATGTGTTCATAACTAATTTAATTTAAAATAGTTATTATTATTATAACCTTCCATATTAAAATCATATATAATTTTATCATTAGTTTTTTTTTTAAATTTTTTTTCAAATGTATCAATCATAGATTTATCAACAAGCTTATTATTTTTATCTAATTTATTAAATTCATAATAATTATTTTTAATGTAATTTAAACCACCACCAGTCATATTATTATCCCCTATATATTGACTTAAATCTATATCTTCTAATACAGCATCTTGTGATATTGTATCTTGTGTAGCTTCTGTATTTTGTGTAGTTTGTATATCTTGTGTATTTGGTGGTGGTAATGGTCGTGAAGTATCTTGTCTAGCTTCTGTATTTTGTGTAGTTTGTATATCTTGTGTATTTGGTGGTGGGGGTAATGGTCGTGAACTATCTT
>MDSV01075114.1_pt1 | contig 38178 bp, 37 predicted proteins | sample 810851 | NCBI WGS metagenome assembly MDSV01 (sample SAMN05326640, study PRJNA326480) | marine metagenome | isolation source: seawater | place: Atlantic Ocean: North East | collected 2012 | reverse complement strand
GAAAAATTAATCAACACGAAGGTTCCGTTATGGTTGGCAAAGTATTAAAAGAATTATACGTGGATAGTGCTTTAAAAAGAGGCGAAAATATAGATACTGACTCTGGCGCTCCAGCTACATCAATGAATGAAGGTAAAAAATTAACATGGAAAGAATACAAACAAATGAATATGTCATAATAAACTTAATAAAGAGATTTGTATTATCATTGTATATGTCTGATTTTATTCTTGGCGATATGTTTTTTACACCACTTAAATATAATGATTATGATCTTTTTATTTCAAGTATGGTAAATAAATGTGAAAGTACCAAAGATGATTTCTCTATATTGAAACTGGCTGTTACAAACAGTGACCTGATTGATATGTATAAAACCAAAGTAAATGAACATAATAACAATTTTAAAAATAAACTATTTATGGACTCCGGATTTGATTTATTTATTCCAGAAGACTATGTTTTTGAAAACAATAATTCAAAGATGTCAAGCCATTATCTTGATTTAGGAGTAAAAGCTGAATTGGTGCAGTGTACATTTGATAAAGAGAATGTCAATACAGTATGTTCTGCTTTTTATTTATACCCCAGATCAAGTATCTCAAAAACTCCTTTAATGTTGGCTAATCACACGGGTATTATTGATTCCGGGTATCGTGGGAATCTTATTGTAGCCTTGCGTTGTTTTGGCGAGGAAGCGTATACTTTGCAAGCGAAGTCCAGAATTGTACAAATATGTGATCCAAAACTCAAACCAATATATGTTATATTGGTGGATGAAAGTGAATTATCTACAACAGAAAGAGGAAAAGGCGGCTTTGGTTCTACCGGTATTTAAATTTAAAAATTGATCAAAATAATGTATCGTTCCTATTTCAAACCACAATACATACTTCATAGCTTAATATGAATACACTTGATAAAAATATAAGCAATCTACCGTGTGACTTAAAACATCATATTTTTATAACTTTTATAGTACCACAACAATGTCATATATTTTTAGATTGGCTTGAAAATAATTCCCACATAAATATGACTTCTACTGTATTTACAAATGAAATAAATGATGTAATTACAGAATTACTTAGTACTAAATATTATATGGACTATTTATTTGAAAAAAATACACTTATAAAAAAAATGTATATAAGACATTATATAAAAAAAGAAAAAATGTTTGTTTTGATGACAACAAGAAGAAGTTTTGTGACATCTATTTTAATGTATATGTGGCATTAACATTATTTGCCAGCCGAATAAGAGGAATAACACAGAAGAATATCACGTATAAGGTGTATTTTTTCTTTATTAATATATGTGCGTATTGTATGAATAACAAGTTTACACTCATAAATGACGACTGCATTGAAGTTTATAAAGGGAAAAATTATGATAACAATAAGTTGAGAAAAAATAAGAAGGTAATGGTATTTGATTTAGATGAAACATTGGGGTCATTTATTGAATTAAACTTGTTATATAATACAATTGAAAATGTTCTACAAAAAAATGATTGTGTTCATTTTGACGAGTTGTTAGACATGTATCCCGAGTTTCTAAGAAATAATATTATAAAAATATTGAGATTTATTTATAAACAAAAAAAGAAGAGAAATTTGGATAAACTATATTTGTATACAAACAATCAAAGTCGGGGTGAATTTGTTGAACGTATAGTTGCATATTTTACAAAGAAAATTACAAATAATAATGAAGCCCTTTTTGATCAAATCATATATGCTTTCAAAATTAATGATCAAATTATACAAATAGGACGAACAAGTCATGAAAAGTCTTTTAAGGATTTTATTCGGTGTACTTTGTTACCGAAAAATACCAGTGTTTGTTTTATAGATGATTTTAACTTTGATGAAATGAAAAAAGAACAAATTTATTATATTCAACCAAAACCGTATACGCATGGTTTATCCAGTAAACAAATTGTGGATCGTTTGTTTGCATTTAAATTTAAAGATTGTATGAAATGCAATATTAACAAAATAAATGATATTTTTTTGGCAAAATGCATACATTCTAAAGTGTATAGTTTATACTCTGCTCGTAACAATGCGTTTGAGGATATGCAAAACAATATTTCCAAAAAAATAATGTATTACGTAAAAGACTATTTTTTTATTATAAATAAAAATGAAAAAAGTAAAAAAAAAAAAAAAATCACTCGTAATTTCACACGTAAAAATAAAAATAAACATTAATTTATTTTTTGTGAATATTCATATGCCATAACAATCAACTGTTCGGTTTCGTTCATTTTTTGAAAGGTGTGGCATTCATTAAATTTGTATTGTATAAATTTTTTTTGATTATTCATACATAGTACCAATGTACCATTGCTTCCAAACTTAATATCAACAATAATGCCTCCATTTGTAAGATTGTTGTTTGATTCACGTATCCATCTTACATGTTTTCCTTTATGCAATTCATGTAATTCATACACATAGCGGTATCCGATTAATTTATCACAATATGTTTTCTTTTGTTCAATTGGTATATCCAGTTTTTTGATTACATTAAATATTTCTTCATTTATCATTTTAGTGGTTTTGTTTTCCAAATAATTGTTTTTATCGTCTTCTATGGAACCAATCAAATCTTCTATATTTATATTAGATAACAAGCTTGGATCTTTTAGCGCCGCTTCAAATATCTCATTTACATCATTATTATTATTGTCATTATATATATCCATATATCTTCTAATAATATATTTTTAAATATATTAAACAAATTTCTATTCCTATGTTAAGATGTGTGATGTTATTAATATACACCATAAAAACTACATAATTCAAGATAAAATTGGAAACGGTAAATTTGGCTCTGTATATCAAGGTTATAATGTAAACACTTATGCGAAGGTTGCTATTAAAGTAGAGTCTTGCAATTCAAATTATCTAACGTTAAAGAACGAAGCAAAAATATTGAGATATCTTTATGATCACAAATGCAGGGAAGTACCGTATATTCAATGGTACGGAAATATAGATAATCATTTGGTTTTGGTTTTACCCAAATATGATTGTTCTTTATATGAATTATGTAAAAAAACAGATATATGTAAAAGTCTTATTGATCACATTATGACTAAAATGTTGTATACTATTCAAGAAATTCATAAATTATATGTGGTTCATCGTGATATTAAACCACACCATTTTATGATTTCTAACAATCATATAGTATTAATTGATTTTGGTATATCTACATTTTATGTTGATGAAAATAAAAATAAAATAAAAAATAATCGTAAAGATTGTATTATAGGAAGTACAAATTATTGCAGTCATTTTATTCATCAAGGTAATAATTATTCACCCCGTGATGATCTATTATCTATTGGATATATATATATGTTCTTATCTCTTGGTGAATTACCTTGGGAAAACATGAATAACACTTATGATACAACAATAAATGAAATATACATTGATCATCCTAAGAATAAAGATATTATGGATATGAAATCATTTGAATCTTTAAAAAAATCAGCATTTCAGATAGATAATAATTTCGGCACTTATTTACAAAAGGTATATAACTATGATTTTTTTGAAGAACCAGACTACATTGATCTTCTAGCTTTATTTTTATATTAATAAGGGAAACAATATAAATACATCACTATTATTATGGTATAAGTGTAATATGAGTTCCACTTCAGATAAGACAACAGGTCAAGTAAAATGGTTTAACAACAGAACGGGTTATGGTTTCATTACGGTTAATGATGGCGAACAATCCGGAAAAGATATTTTTGCGCACTATTCAGCAGTTCAAGTTAGCAATTCTCAGTATAAATTTTTGGTACAAGGAGAGTATGTTGAATTTGGATTGATTAAGCCTACTACTGGCGAGCATGAGTTCCAAGCAACTGATATCACTGGTATTAAGGGCGGTAAGTTGATGTGTGAAATTCGCAGTCAACAACAGAGTGTAAGTCGTCCAAAGACAGGCACCAGAGGTAGACGCCAACAACAAGATGAAATGGTTGAATCTTCGGATGCATAAGAACAATATTATAACGTAACATAAAAATATATATTATTAATTCTGATTTAATAATATATGCCTGGATTAGATCTTATAGATTTTTTTCCACTAAAATATGACGTGATAGATTTTTAATGATTTTGTTATCCATACGTATTTGTTTTTCTTCAATATCTCCCAAAATGTTACGCATCATACTAATACAAAAATCATATTTTGGATTGTTCCAGTCTTGACACTCTGGATATTTTTCCCTCCATAATGGAACAATACCATAATTCTGCTGCGCAACAATAGTTATCATGTTTTTTAGTCGTTGATTATCCGGTGTATCTTTACTCCATTCATCGTTATCTTTTATATACATCGTTTCACGTTTTAGATCTACACAATGCAACGGACGCTTGGTAACATCCAAATCACGGATCCTTGACAAAATCATGTCTGTCATGCCATTTACATAACCATTTTTTCCAATGTTCTCTATATCCTTAAATTCTGTACTAATGTTCTCAATAAACTCAGACATGTTCATTGCATCCTTACAAGTAGTGTTTAAGAAAAAATTCAAATTAAATTTTTGATTATTATTTGTTGTATTATTAATAGTCTGACTACCATCTTTTACTGCTTCCAACAACTGTTTTTGTAAAGATTGATTCTCTTTTTGCTGTTCTACGAGCAAAGACTTAAAATCTTGATTCTGTTTGATTAACTCCATAATGAGTTCATTCTCATTCGGACTTCGTTCCACAATAGGCCCATGTATGGTTTCATCGTCATAATTGTCAATAAAATTACATTTTTTTCTATGAGCACATAAACTTGAATAGTGCTTATATGATTTTCCACATTCACATGTGAACTGCTGAAACCCTGCGGAACTTTTTTCATTAGGATTTGTTAGGATTTTATGTTTTGCAGTCAAAAGATGACGGGAATATTGACTATACCTGCTCGTAGTATAGTTGCAACATTTACAATAAAATTCTTGGAACTTTTTTGGAACTTTTTTCATTAGGATTTTAGTATATAGTTCCTAACGAAAAAAGTTCCTAAATTGTTTTTTCAGAAAATATTAAAAAAAGGTTGCAGCGAAATTTGGAACGAAAATTGGTCACCTTCATAGCACCACCAGGCAAAAAACACAGAATGTGATTTTTTATTTCGAAAACTTTTTTTCATTTTTAAAAAAAGGACAATTTTTTTTTGTCCTTTTTTTTTTTTCGACCTGACTTTTTTTCGAAAAAAAATACAATGTTTATAAAATAGTAATTTAAAGCATATTATTTTATTTGTATATATTATACACTCTATTAACAAGCATGGATTTTATTTCTGAATCTCAATTCCTTAGAAAATATAATAAATCAGCAGCTGACAATCAGAATATGAGTGATTTTGTGAAATCTGCCCAAGTAGTAACTAATCATTCTGTTATTCCACTGCAGGATTATATGAAATCTAACAATATTTCAAAAAACGACATTGCTTTTCTGTTTCACGCGATTCAAAACAGGAGATTCTATTTAACAAGGTTCTATAATACATCTTTAAAAGTGGATAAATCTAATATCTGTATTCATGAGAATGAAAAGCCCATGAAAAAGAAAGAATTAAACAACAATAGTAAGGTTCAATATAAAAATATAATTCGTAATTTACATTTTCAACATATCTTGAAGAAAACAAAATCAGGTTTAGAGAACCTGCCTTCTTTTTTAACAGTTATTGATGATTTTTATAGAAAAAATAGAATAGATTACAAAATGTTAACGCCAAGTTCGTTGTTTTATATAAAAAATGGCCGTTTAGGTAGTGTGTTCTCCAGTCTCTACTTTAGGGCCTCCATTCTAAATCCATATTTTATCTATTCACTTAACATGTCTGTATTAAAAGGGACCCGCGTATTTTCACCCACTTTAGGATGGTCTTCTTACTTGCATGGTTTTTTTCAATGTCCAAACGTAATTGAGTACGTAGGAACGGATGTTATTCCAGATGTTTGTACAAAAACAAAAGCAATTGGAAAGAGTTACGAAAAAGAATGCGACATTTATTGTATTCCTTCGGAGAACCTGTTAAAAAATAAACGATTTATAAGTAAATATAGACAACATTTTGATTTAGTTTTCTTTAGTCCTCCTTATTATCGTTTAGAATTATATGATAGTGAGAATCAAAGCACACTTAATTATAGTTCTTATATATCTTGGCTGACCAATTATTGGGAGAAAACAGTAGAATTATGTGCAGAGGTTCTCCAAGATGGTGGAAAAATGTGTTATATCCTTTCAGGATACGGTTCATACAACAGCAATACCTTTATAGATCTAAAAGCAGATATGAATAAAATCACCAAAAAGTATTTTATACATATAGAAACAATGGGGATGGAAAATAAAAATGTGCATGCAACAAATCATAGAGATACCAGAGAACATATAATTATTTTTCGTAAAAAAGCGTGATTATTTCCAACTTCCGTAACAACCGTGAATACCATACGTCCCAAACCGTTCATTAATAAAGGGTGTAGGTTTCAATAATGATATTTTATCCTTTTCTTTTAAATCAATATAGGTTTGTGTAACCAGAATTGGACCAGTTGTACAATATACATATACGTGCTCCTTAGAATCACCATTTGTAGAAATAACTTCCTCAATATCAGCATCTTTTAGTCTTGGATTGACAATGTTCTCTATTATCTCTTTTAAAAATGGATGTTTGGCAGGAGAATAAAATGCGTAATTTCCTATTAATTTAGAGAACTTTTGTTTTAAAAGATAAGTATCACTGACATTTTCAATCTCAATGGGGAACTTACACATTTCTGGATCATCCATCAGCGAATCCAGGTTTTGTTCTATTAACATATCTAAATCCAAATATAATCCACCATAATAATACACCGCCAAATACCTGAAAAAATCAATTTGTTGTATTTTGTGTTTAAGATTTTTAAATGTGTCTAAATATTCCGGAAATTTCGTTTTCACAAATTGAATAATATCTTCATCCGTAAAAAATAAAAAGTTCCAGTTCTTACCATGTATACGAATCTTTTCAAAAAACTTACTATATTGTAGTGGTATTTCATGTGTTTTCCATGTTTGTATTATGTTCATATTCATAATACAAATATTTTATTTATGTTTTAATAATTGAAATGTTTTCATTTTGCAAATGGATAATATAAATATATAGTGATACGCGTAAACCAAGTAACCCGTTTATGTAATACACATGAAGATATAATATTATGTCAAGAAGATCTACCATATCAGTCTATTATCACTGATATAGATGCTTTCCATACAATATGGGCATATTTGGATAAATATAATTACTCTCATATTAAATATACAATGAATGGAATATTTTATGCGAGTGGGTATACTAATAGAGAAGAAGTTAGTGATAGTGTTGACCATTTGAATATAAAATTTTTTTCAATTAATAAACGGTGTTTTAAGAAATCAGTTTGCTCTAACGCATGAAACTTTGTAGGATTCACTGTACCATCCAGACTTTCAATGAGCCAGAGAAAATGAACCCTACATCGGTCCAATTGTAAAGGGTCGTAATCAGGTAGACGTTTATTTAATGTGGCTTAATATTTCGTCTGGGTAGTCCATATCCTTGAGAACTTGTATTCCACCTTTAATATTAGAAATACCTTTTGCGATTTTATAAGTATAATCAAAAGATCCGTTATTTTCTATGTTAACAACCATTTTACAATTGGTAATGTGTTTGGATTTTTTAAAGGTTTGACATATCTTTTTGTAATGCGTTGTTAAAATAAAATCAACATTTTCAAATGTATTTAAATATTTAATAAATGCTTTGCCGGCTTGAACAGCCTCTTCAGGATTTGTACCAGAATAGAGTTCATCAAAAATACAAAAATGTTTATCTTCTGGATTGTCATTGATAACATTGATAATTTCTTTACATCTTCGTGATTCGGCTTGAAACAAACTATCTCTTCCAGATGTATCCGGAATGTTCAAATAAGAATGGATATGACTGTATGGAGAGATTTCAGCAGATTCGTAAAATCCACACCCGAATTGTTGGCTGAAAATGATGTTTAGTAGTGTAGCTTTTATAAATGTGGTTTTTCCGGCTTTGTTTGGTGCAGAAATAATCATGTTTTTATTTAAAGATAAATCGTTCTTTATGGGTTCTGTGTGAGATATGGCAGGGGAATAAAGATCTTTGATTTTACACGTTTTAGAATCACTATCATCGTTAAAATCAGCAAAATGCAAAATGCCATTTTTAATGGAAAGTTGTAACTGATATAAACTGTTGATATAACCATCAAAATTCATTGTATATGCGATTGTGTTCTCATATTCAGTATTAGAATAAATAATATAATATACTTTTAATAAAGACCCAATGTTGGTGAGTTTATGGAAAGTCACTTGAAATGGAGAGACAGGATCCACCTCTTTTTTAATTAAATAGAGAACCTGTAAATGATTGTATAAATCTGCGTTGAATTTCTTGTATGTTTCTCTACCACTGGCATGTGCCAAATAATTTTCTATATTTTGAATATTATATTGAACGTATTTTTTCAAATCATGTAAATCTTCGTTCATAAGCATAATGTTTTTGTAAAATCGTTTGCATAAGTTAATATTCGTGTAGATTTGAAAGAAATACATACCAATAGTAAATAATATATATGCAACTTTATCCCAACCAATATTTTTAAAATTAAATACCAATTGACCGAAAGAAGTTTGTTGGTAAATGATTTTTAATGTTAATATATATTGTGACACTGTAATTGGTATTCCAGAGAACTTTAATATAATAAATGGAAAAATAAGAAAGAAAAGGGGTAAACAAAACTGAACTACAGGAGAAATCATGTGAACGCAAAATAAGAGCTGAAGAAACCAAGGGTCGTTGTTCAAAAACTTTAAAACATCCCAGCTCATGTAATTGTACTTGTCTACGAAATCTTCATTTAATTTTGTGTTTTTCCATATTCGCAAAATACATAATTTATTGAACTCTTTTTCGGGTATGGGATTGTTTATATTCTGAATAATGGATTGAGTGTCTTGCAAAAAATCAATGTCATTTGTAAATGATTTACTCCATTTTTCAATGATTTGTTTAGAAAAAATATCTTGTGGATTTAACAAATGAGTGTACATGTCTTTGCTTTCGTCTTCAATAGATTGTGTCAATTCTAAATCAGTGGAGACGTTTGTTAAAAGTGGTTTGATTTTTTTTTTCATCTAAATAATCAATGGGTAACATAAAATCACTTTTAACATCTATTTCTAAATCCATTGCATCGTTTGAATTTTCGTGTTCTGGATTGGATACGTGAAACGATTGTTCAGGTGTATCCGCTTTGTTATCTAAAGAAAAAACATTTTGAATTTTTTCTATTATATTCATATTAATGTATAAATATAATATTTAAACTTGTTTTAAACGTAATATTAAATTTTAAATTCAAGAATATTAATTTTATAGTGATTTTCTATTTTTTTCATCATATAAACATCGTTTTGACAAATAAAATTAATGGCAGATCCTTTTCTACCCCATCGGCCACTTCTTCCAATACGATGCAAATATGTATGAACATTGTTTGGTATATCAAAATTAACAACCATACTGATTTGTTGAATATCAATACCGCGTGCCGTTAAATCTGAAGAAATTAAAATATGAAAAGCGTTTTTTTTAAATTCATTCAATACTGTTGTCCTTTCCGTTTTTTCCAATGAACTATGCATTTTATTTACTGAGAATCCATCCTTTTCCATACTATCACATAAATCGTTCACCCTCTGAATACCATTTACAAAAATAATAGACTGGGAAGAAGGCAGTTTATTAAAGAAATCTTTTAATAATTCGTATTTGTTTTGATCATCTCTTGCCGCTATGAAAAACTGTTCAATGCCATCCAATGTAAGTTCATGCGACTTCATCGTTAAATGGACAGGAGATTTCATGAAATTGTTTGTGATATCTATGACATCTCTGGGCATAGTCGCACTGAAAATAGCCGTTTGTACATCCTGATTAAAAAATGTGTTTATGGTTTGTATTTGTTCTTTGAAACAAGATGACAACATTTCATCTGCTTCGTCTAAAATAAATAATTTAATCATACTTAAATCAAGTTTTCTTCTTTTAATCATATCAAAAATACGACCCGGTGTACCTACAATAATATGCGGCTTGTTTTCAGACAATTCTTGAATGTCGATATTTACACTGGTTCCACCAATCAATAACTTAGTAATCAAGTTTTCAATATATAGTCCAATCTGTGATAAGACATTGTGGGTTTGAATTGCCAATTCACGAGTGGAAGTAATAATAATGACTTGACTGGTTGTGCTTTTTGTATCAACCACCTGCAATGAAGCAATAGAGAATGTACCTGTTTTTCCAGTACCAGACTGAGCTTGTGCAATAACATCTTGTTTATTAATAATGGGGTAAATAGCTTTTTTTTGAATTTCACTGGGTTTTTCAAAACCATACCCATAAATACCACGTAATAACTCATTTTTGAGATTTAAATCATCCCAATTTTTAATTTCTACTTTATCCATTCTACTAATATAAAGAGGAATCTTTTATATGTGTTGATTAAATATAATATATAAAAGCAATTTAGAATTTATATATATTTACATATATCAAATGATCAGTTACGATTTGAATAATATTAAAAATATCAAAGAAAATTTAACAGAATTTGAACTGGAAGAAAATGTTTTGGAAAGAATAAAGAATTTATTTACGTTATTAGGTGTAGAAAATATAAATGGGAAAGTAAAGAATTATAAAAAGGAAAGAGCCGGTCATGATGGTCGGTGGGTAAAGAAAGAAGTATTTAAAGTCACGGTATTTGAAAAGAAAGAGGAGAACATTGATATGTTGCGTGGTTTATTGAATAGATTATCATCAAAAAATTATGAAGTACAAAAGTTAAAAATAAAGACGTATGTGGAGGAGTTGGTAGAAGATTTAAATGTAAAGGTAAATGAATTATTTTTAATTGTAATATTAAATAATGGTTTTTATATAGATTTGTATGTAAATCTAATCAATTGGTTATTAGAAGAAGGGGCATTACAAGATGATTTTTTGGAGAACTTTAAAAATATTTACAATGATTTATTGGAAAATATAGAATATATTGATCCGGAAGATGATTATGATAAGTTTTGTTTGACAAATAAAACAAACGATGAAAGAAAAAATTTGTTGTCTTTTTTGTGTAATGGTACAAAAGATGATTTGTATTCATTTGATGAAGTATATGATATTATAAAAAATATTTTTAATAAAATAGAGTCTGAAATAGATAATAGAGAAAAATTAAATATAAATGAAGAATTATTGGAAAACGTATGTGTTTTTGTAGAAGTATGTAAACAGACTATATTAAAGAGTGTTTCCAAGTATATGATCCTAAAAAATTTGGAAAAGTATTCAAAAGTACAGACAAATGAATATAAAGGTTTTTCAAGTAGAATGAAATTTAAATCAATGGATTTATTGGAGTTATTAAAAAAATAATATTTATAATTAAAAATAAGTAAAAAAATAATATTTATTCTAGGTATATTATAGATAAATGGTAAATTCAAAATTTATCAGTACAAAGATATATGATGAAATAAAAAAAGTAGACACAAATGATTTAGATGATGAAGTGAACGTGTATGTATTTGAAAAGAACGAGTATTTATTAGGAAAAGAGAAATTGGACGAAGAGAATGAAATCGTATACTTTTACATTTATTCCATACAGGATGAAATGCCTTTTGAGAAGGTGGGTGTATTTGAATTGAAGAAAGAAGATTTTAATATGTATTTGGAAGAAAGCGATATGGGAAAAGGGAATGTGTTGTTTTTTGATAGTGGTTCAAGTGTGTCTATACAAGATGAGGAATATGAAATGGATGGTGAGGATTATACCATGTTGGATGACGATGACGATGATATTTTTAAAATAAATAAGAATGAGTTAGTGTCTTCTAAGAAAGACGAGGAGAAAGAAGAGGTTGTAAAAGAGGATGATACATTTGAAAGTATAGAATCCACAAATAAAGCATTGTTACAAGAAGAAACAGAACGGGATGTGGATAATGAAAAAAAGAATTACAAGTCAAGCGATAAAAATAGTTGGATAGAGGAATTTACGAAAAACAATCATTTTGGTATAGTAGATAATGAAGGTGGAGGAGATTGTTTATTTGCAGTCATTCGGGATGCTTTTAGAGATGTTGGTAAAAAGACAAGTGTAGATAAATTACGAAGAATATTATACAATGAAGCGAAAGAAGAGTATTATGATAGTTATAAAAATTTATTTTTAATGGTAGATAGCGAATTGAAGTTGGTGCAGATGCGATTAAAGGAGAATGAAAAGACACTTCAAAAGAGAAAGAAAGAAATGGAGACGGCTCCGTATGATGTAGGAAAAGAGTTATATAGCGAGATAAAAGAGTTGGAGAAAGATAGGAAAAAGATGAGAAAGGAAAGGAATAGTGCATTAAAGTTAAAGAAAGAATTTGATTTTATGGAGGGAGTGAATAGTTTTGAAGAATTTTGTGAATTGATATTGTCCAATCGTTTTTGGGGCGATTCTTGGTCAATTGCGACTTTAGAAAAAAAATTAAATATGAAAATGATAATATTATCAGAGGAGTCTTATGAGAACGATGATCATGATGCGATAATGCAGTGTGGGCAATTAAATGACAATGAAGAGGAGATAAAGAGTTTTAAACCGGATTATTATATAATTGCGTGTTACACAGGAAGGCATTACAAGTTGATAACATATAAAACCAAGAAGATCCTTAGATTTCAAGAAATTCCGTATACAATAAAAATGTTGGTATTGAATAAGTGTTTGGAAAAGAATGCGGGTCCTTATTATTTAATAGGGGATTTCCGAAATTTGAAAAGAAAGGTAGGATTACACGTGAACGTAGGGGAGAAAGAAAAAGAGGATTTTGATGTAAGGGATTTGTATTCAAACAAAACTACGTTTATGTTTCATTCAAAGTCAAATCCGAATCCGCAGGCAGGGAAAGGATCGGGAGAGATGTTGGAAGCTGGAAGAGAAGTGGGTGAAAACAGTTTTGCGTATTTAAATTCGGTAAAGAATTGGAGAAGAATGTTAGATGATACGTACGAGGTGCCATTTACAACGAAAGATAATCTACGGTTTCATACGGTAAGACATTATTATTTGGCGTCACAATTTAAGAATGGGTATCCGGACATTTATAAAAGTTTTTCGTTAAGTGGAGACAATGATATAAATCAGAGTGTACAGAAAGCGAAGAGTTATTATGAAAAGAATGAGAAAAAAATAGATCCAACCTTTTTTGAAATGGGAATAGAGCCGAAATATGAAGAAGAAAGAATGAATGGATTGAAGGCAAAGTTTAGTCAAAATTTAGATCTAAAAAGGGTATTACTGGAAACAAAAGATGCGAAGTTAGTAGAGTTTAAAAGACGGGATGATCCAAATGTGGATACCGCGCTAATGCAATTACGTAAACAATTAAATGCTGAAATTGCTTAAAATTGAAGGTATTTTATTATATTTGTAATATAATAAAATTTATAGAATGACTGCAGTGATTAATAATATTGATTTACCGTGTGACGTAAAGGGTGTGATAAAATCGTTTTATTGTGATAATATGGGGTATACATATGAACAGAATGAATACATAAAAAAAGAAAAAAAGAAAAATAAACCAAAAAATATGCGTATAAAGGTTGAATTGAATTATTTTAAAGAGACGGGATGTGCAGTAGGTTGGTTGAAAAAAACAAGTACTAATAGATGCGGAGCCTATACTTCTATGTCTCATGAACTAAAACAAATATTAAATAGCAGAATTGATTCTATTATATCATTACAAGATACTATTGATATACTACTACATATGTACCGTGATTATAACATACCATATAGATACAAATCAGGCATTAATGAATTATTGTCTATACAGTTAAGCAGGTATGCAGAATTAATAAAATAAATTATTCATTAAGAAAATATACTATTTTATTTATAACATCAACAGACAATAAATTAATTCTATTCAGTTCGTGGAACATAAGTTGTCTGTATACATGAGTTAATACTTTTTTTAATTGTGACACTATAGAAGGTCTTGTATTAAATGGAATGCTCGTTAATACATTAAAAACATCACTTTTATTAGAAAATGTATTGATTGCATGATAATCTAAACTATAATCAGTAAATTCCGGCAATGTTCCCATAACTGCATCAATAATCATTGTAGTAGTTACAATATTATTATTATAAACAGCATCAGTGAGTGCAGTATTATTATACATATTTTTTATATTTAAGTCTGCATTTGCATCAATAATATATTTAATAGAATTATAATTACTTTTCAGAACAGCATACATTAAAGCAGTATTACCTTCATTATCTTGTGTGTCTACTTTAGCCCCTTTTTCAATAAGTAGTTTTACAATACGATCTTCCCCACATTTCGCAGACCATATTAATGCAGTGCAACCTTCACTATTTTTATTATCTAAATTAGCACCACTATTGATAAGGTGTTCAGCAATGTCTATACAATTATTGGATATAGCACGGGTAAGTGCAGTTCCATTTCTATAATCTTGCGTATTAATATTAGCACCATTATCAATAAGGAGTTTGACGATTTCAATATTATTAATTTGTGCAGCATTCATTAAAGCCGTTAATCCATATTTATCTTTTAATTCAATGTCAACATTTTTATTAATAAGAGCCGTTACAATAGAAATACAATCTTCTTTATCTGTCCACGATTCAATCACAGCCCATATTAATGCACTATAATTAGCATTATCTTGTATATTTAGATCAACTGATTCTGTATCAATAATAGCCAATGCAACTTTCACTTGTTTATATCCGATAGCAATAATTAACGGAGTTAATCCATGATAGTTCTGAATATTTACATTCGCCCCCTTTTCAATTAGAAGTAAAGAAATGTTCGTATACTGATGTATAATACTTGTCGTCAATGCACTCTCATATTTATTGTGTTTTAGAATATCTAAATTAGCACCTTGTTCAATGAGCGCTTTAACATTTTCATAATCACCATTTATTACATGAGTAGTTAACTTCGTATACCCATACTCATTAAGTTCATCAATATCATTCATTATTTATACATATTACTATATACTTATATCTGTATATAATTGTTATTAATATTTTTTGTGAGTAACATTTCCGGGTATGTAATTGACTGTATAAAATGTATAAAATTGATAATTTATATATAAAATATATTTTTATATAAAATGGAGATTGTTAAACGTATTCCGGAAGAACTTACGTTCCAGGTATTTGCGTATTTGGACCATGGATCCAAAATTTCGTATTATTTGGATACGTATTCGTATTTATTGAATAAACGTGATTTAAGTCAGTACTTTACGTTGCAACAATTGAATAATTTGTATTTGCATGGGGTTGTGGATAAGTTAAGTGTGAAAAGGCAAGATTCAAACAGACGGTGTTTGAAGAATGAAATAACTGATTTATTTCCAGCAGGTCCATCGTATACATATGTGGATGAACATGGAGATGAAATGACGTATACCATAATGCATCCTGTTCATGAGATAATGAACAGTTTTAAACTGGCAACAGTAATCAGTAGTTACAGTAAGATAGATGTAATATTAAGATTTATTAAATCTTTTCAAAACATATCTTGTGAAATTCCCGAAGTGAATGTAAAGATAAGAGAACTATTGTGTACATTTTTACAAAGTATAATATATTATAAAAGGGAGCTAAATAGAAGATATTTAGAAAAGGAACAAGAGTTGAAGAAAAAAAGACAGATACTGTTTTATATAGAAAGTAGACGTCGGTTATTGAAGTGCTTCAAAGAGAAGAATGGTATAATCAGGTATCCATTCAAGATGCGTATCATAAAACGTTCTCCAAAATTTGATAAAAACAAGTGTTTTCGTATAAAATTGAAGAAGAATAATGATACATGATGAAGATAAAATAACAACCGTTATAATGTCCGATTCCAGTTACCTATTCCCAGTTGATACCACAAAAGAGTGTTCTGTCTTGCCTTTGCAAGATGAAGAGAATACGAGTTTGTATATTCCTGTCATTCCACCAAAGTTGCAATTCACTTCGTCCAGTTTGGAAGAAGGGAAGCAGATGAAGTTTGAGCCTAAGTACTTGAAGTACTACATTGAGAACTGTCTTCGCCTTGGAAGGGTGAGAAGGATTGATTTTGCAACAAGAGAGGTGCCAAACTTTGCAACGCCCCAGGTGTGCGCATTTATCCATTTTGATTGTTTATTTGACAATCAGAACACGAGAGACATGAGAGAAAATTTGCTGAGCCAATCCAAATGGAGTTCGCGTGGTTTTTCAAACGAGACAGAGTTCTGTTGGCTTGTAACCGGTCCTCATTATAAGACAGCGCATTTGTTGTTTAAAGTGAACCACAAGCCAATTAAGTTTGAAGAGAAGGACCAACGAAATCTGGAGCAAGTGAAGGCAGAGAATTTGTTGTTGATTGAAAAATTGCAAGAAAAAGAGGAAGAGATTAGACTTCTCCGCCAAGCACAAGTTGACATCGTAGAAAAAGATCAAGAACAAGATTTAACTCCTAATGAGATTAATACGAACGCTCAGATGTATTCTAATTACGAATTGAATCGGCTGAAGAACGATGTTAACATGTTAAAAGACATACAGACAAGGTTTCTGAATCAAACCGATATGTTAAATGTGGCAAGCAGTTATTAGTCAGACATCAAGAACATTACGCATTTCATTTGTTTGTTTTGTTATTATTTAATAAAATTTAAAATATAAAAAAAACCGTTGTAAGTATTGTAAATAGATACAACAGACCTGGGGGATGTCATAAAAAGACTCAAAATTGGAGGAACCAAGATAAGGAGGGTTTCACATTTATAGGCGAGAGTGGGGCCTATAAATTAAATAAGTGTATTCGTACATTTATTTCGTAAACAAGGCTGGTTTACATAGATTATATTGGAGAGTACTGTGTAATGGGATAACAGGTCATTACTGAGTTGATATTCTGTAAAGTTTAAAGACACTTAGTTTGTACTGGAAGGTACTCACACCTATAGGCGAGGCGGGGGCCTTAGGCACTTTCTTACTAATAAGTGAGAAGATATATATTGCGCAAAAAAGACAATTGTTTGATTGAGGAAACCCCCAATATTTCAAACAATAGCGCAACACAGTATGAGTGTGAAACGAAACTTATACAAATCACCGGGATCGGTGACATATGGAGAAACCAGTGTGAGGATCAGGTTATTAGTAGATACGATATAGAATCGTAAAGGAAGTTAACTTGCTCGGAGGGTTTCACTTTTGTAGGCGAGGCGGGGCTTACAAACTATATTTTTTTATGAATAATAGGTCATTCTTATATTTTGATAATCATATATTTCATTCGGATGGATATGTTTTACTTTTTTGTTGAATGTAGTTGATTCTTTATTTATTTGTTGTAAAAATACAGAATCTTGCGATTTAGATTGTATAAAAAAAGCGTATTTTTGTATTTTGGATTGCATATCCTCTGTATAATTTAAAAAAGTTAAAAATGGGGTATTGTTTTGTAAACACCACTGAATGAATTCAGGATAATAAAATAAACAAATGGTCTTAAAAAAGAAGTATGAAATAACGGGCGTTTCTTCTTTATATTTGTTTCTTCTTGCAAACGCAGCAGTATCGTTTTCTTCATAAAAATCCGAATATTTTAAACCAAAATAGTATAATAATTTTGAACATTGAAACAAAGAGTGTTTGATTTCTTGTTTTATACATTTTTCAAGTTCATTTTTAAATAGAGTTATATTTAAAGATTTTTGTTCATTTTCAACATGGAAAACGCAGTTAATAATGGTGGCCCATGTTTCACAATAACTTTCATAAAGACGGAAATCAGTGTTTACGTGAAAGATTTGTCTGGAGAATTGATCACTATAACCAGAGTCAACACTGGCAAAATCAAGTCCAAAACTATGAAAACATTCATGGATCAAGACTTTAAACCATTCTTCTTGTCTAAAGATGTGTATTTCATTATCGTGTTTACATGCGTAAGTGAATGCAGTATTAACATTGGTTTGATCCAATATTTGAGAGGATTTGGATGGTAATAATTTGATGGCAGGAGACATGAATAAATACATGGAAAGCGTACGGGAGCATTTTTCTTTTGAAAAAGGAACAAGTATATTTAATAAAGTGTAGACTTTTTGAAAGGTATTTATAACAAAATCAATATCAATGGTAGTAGTTACAAGGTGTATATGAAAAGATCTTTCGTGAATAGTAAATGTACATTGAAATAAGTATTTGTCCATATTTAGCAGTGTTTGCTGAATGGTTTCAATGTAGTTTGAGAAACTGGGGATATTGGTTAATTCTTCATTACTAAACATTTTCTCTTTTATCCGTTTTATGTTAATCACTTTTTCTTTTATGAAGTTATTTTTATAATTTGTAATTTGTTTATAGATTTCGTAAAGGGGTGTGGTATGTTTCTTTGTTAAGGTATTAGACGGCATTTATATTATCAATATAAAAAATTGAAAAGATGTTTTATAAATAGTGTTGAATAAAAAAATGGGAATTAAATATTTAAATACATTTATAAAAAAAATATGTTCAAATTCGTACCAAAAAGAAGATATTGAGAAATATAAAAATAAAAAAATAGTGGTGGATGCTTCTATATATTTATATAAATTTTCAGTAGGCAATATGCTGATAGAGAATTTTTATTTATTAATATCTATCTTTTTACAATATAACATAATTCCGATTTTTGTTTTTGATGGGAAACCTACAGTAGAAAAATATGATATTATTCAAAAAAGGAAAGAAGAAAGACAAATGAATAAAGATAAATATGAAAAATTGTTGGAGTTTTTAAATGATAATGTATTAAGTGTAAAGGAGCGTAAGAAATTGTTAAATGAAATAGAAATAATAAAGAAAAAAATAGTAAAAGTGAAGAAAGAAGATATTATGATTGTGAAAGAACTGATGACAGCGTTTGGAGTGACGTTTATAGAGTCAGACGAGGAGGCGGATGGATTGTGTTCGTATTTGGTGAAAACCGGAAAGGCAGATGTTTGTATGAGCGACGACACAGACATGTTTTTATATAATTGTCCATTGGTAATTAAGGATTTAGATATGGTCCAAAAGACAGTGGTTGAATACAATACACGAAGTGTGTTACAGGAAATGAAGTTGAGTATAGATAATTTTATAGAAATAATGGTAGTCACGGGTACAGATTATAATGTAAATAATAATTTGAACCTGAAAGAGGTATATAGTAGCTATAAAAAATACAGAAAACGAAAAGATAGAAGCGAGTGTTTTTACGATTGGTTGGAAAGAGAGAAAAAGATGACTGTAAATAAAGAGGAATTAAATAATGTGAAAAAAATGTTTGTAATTGATAATTCAAAGTATAGAGACATTATAAAAAATATTGTTTTTGTAAATAAGGAAAAAAATGTAGAAAATATTGAATCAATATTAAGCAATTATGAAATCGTATATAACGATTCACTTAATAGTGGTTGAACAATGTAATTAGATATATATTATTTTATCTTTTTCTGAATTATTGTTTTACGTTAGTTTTTTTTGTTTTTTACAATATATTTTTAGATTAAATAAGGGTGGATAAGAAACTGCCATTGTATTGTTCAATACCGGTGTGCGACAAGTTAATAGAAACATCAACATAAATTTTACCTCCAAGTTTTCTCCATCTGTTACAAAACATCCAATCTTCAGAAAGGTAATGTCCATCTTCTACTCCACAATCAAAAAGAGCATATGCGTACTGATTTTCATGTTCTTCTAAATAATTAACATCGTCTGTGTATTTGGTGTAAGGGAACGCTTCGCTCATTTTTTCAATAACAGCACGTTTAATCATCATGAATCCAGTGGCGACATGTTTGACTTCTGTCAAGTTTTTTTCAATTTTGATTTTGGGACCGATATAATTCAAGTTGTAATTAAGCAAACTATATTGAACAAGCAAATCATCATCCATAATGTTTTTGACTCGGGAATTATTTTTTTTTTCAATTCGTTCTTTAATAAGATCAGGATTATTAGCAAGTTTTTCCCAATTATAGTTTTTCAAAGGGTACACTCCACCGGAAATGGGTTTATTTGCAATAAGAAGTTTAATAATATTAATAGGATCCCATGTAATGTCATTATCAATAAACATAAAATGAGTAATATCTGGATCAGACATGGCTTTTGCAATAAGATTATTTCGTGCACGTGTGACAAGACTGTCATTTTTGCAAAATTCAATCTTAACTGGTATATTGTAGTGTTCAAAGACCTCTTTGGTCTTCATAATACAGTAAACGTAGTTTACGAAACAAACACTCCCATAACAAGGTGTAAGAATAGAAACAACGGGTCTGTTTTCTTTAACATACTCTTGTATACATTCATCCAGATTAAATTCTATAGTCTCCGCAGCTGAATCCATTTAGTATATGAAATAGTATATCTCTATATTATTTCATATTTTTTTAATTAGTATTTTCATATTTTATTTTTTATGTTTTATATTTTGTGAAATTAAGCGGTGGTAGTAGATTCACCTGCCTTAGCAAAGTGAGGCTTCATGTATCTTTGAAGATTGAAGAAGGTTAATTCATCATTCTTTTGAACCTTTAGAAGCTTGGTTAGCTTTGCGTCAGGGTGAATAATACGTCCATTATTTACATCCTTTAGACTGTGCGCAACAATGTATGCATTGATTTCCTTGCTGACATCGGTTCTGGACATTTCGGTACCATTTTCCTTTCCAAGGAAAGTAGCAAGTTCGTCACTGATACGAGCAGGCTTTACAAAACCAGAAGGCTTGCGGTTACCACTGTTTTGACGTCTCTTGGCAGACAACTTTTGAGCTGCCTTCATTTCACGAGATACAGCCTTTTCCAAAGTCTTGAAGTCGTTCTTAAGTGTAGAGAACAAACCACCCAATTGTTGGATCTTAGCGCTGAACACTGTCATCTTTTCTCCGACAGTCTCAATAGCATCCTTAGGTGCTGCGGGAGCGTCAGATGAAACCATCTCGTTAACAACGGGAGCTTCAACAACAGTTTCTACTGGGGCGGCGGTTTTCTTAGTCTTAGAGACTTTAGTTGCGGGGGACTTTTCTACAGATTTAACGGTTCTTACCATACTAGCTGCTATACTATATAATAGGTGCTGTTTTTAAGTTGTTTACAACATTAAAGTATATTTTAAAAATGAATATATATATTGTAAGTGCGTTTATGGATTGATATTTAGACAAGTGACTCATATAACCATGGTAATGCAAAACGAGCGTTTTGGCTTGCAAGAGTGAGTGCAGATAAAGCATGTAGAGCGCCAATCTTACGATGTTCAATATCAATTCCAGGATAAATAAGATTTTCAAATACAATTAAACATGCTGTTTTTATGTTAATATTGGATATATTTTGAGCATATCTATAATTAGGAAATATACCTTCAAAAGGGTCATAGAAAGGAGAAATAAAAATTTTAAATTGTGGAGAGATGTGTCCTCTAAACGTCCAAATATCCCATAAAGCTCTATAAAGCCGAACATACTGCATGTGTGTAAGATTAAACCAAACACTATTTGTATAATTACCCAGATTATCAATCTCAATAAATATTTTTTCAATTCGTTGATCTAAACTTAGAGTGTTACGTATATGGATGATATTGTAGTATCTTTCATGCATTTCTGCATTCATTTGTGTAACCGTGTGTAGTCTTCTTATATTTAATGAAGGGTTGTAATTTTCAACATTACTTGTTTGAATAGATTGCAATATATGGTGAAACCTTTGTAAATTAATAATACTGTTTTTTTTAAAATAAAAGAACTTGTTATGTTGTTTAAATTCAGGATCAATAAAAAAATTATTATTGTATACTTTTAAAATAAGCTTTTTAACATTGTCGTGTATTGGTATTCTGTTATACGGATTATAGAACTTTTTATTTGTTCTGAGATGACAGATGAGTGAAGAAATATTAAATCCATAAATAAAATCGTTTTTGTCTTTATAACTAAAAAAATAATTAAAAGAAATATCAGTTAATGGCTCTAATGTGACGAAATCGGTTTGATTGTTACATAATGATCGTTGTTTGATTGCAGGACCTCTGTAATTAACATGCAGTTTACCTTGATACATACGAATATGCGTTTGTATTTTGATAACATTCTTAATCTTTTCAAAGTGTGAAATGATTCTTTCCGATAACACAGTTTTGTTTCCAGTAACCTTTAGTTTATTGTCCTTACAAACTGATTTTAAGGTTTCGTGCTTATATTTTTTGATAGAATCTTTTATGTTAAATTTTACGAAATTGTCATAATTTAATTCTTTTATATTTTTAGACTCTTTTTTGGGCGTTTTTCCAGTCATAGCTTTATATATTAATATTATATATTTTTATATTGCTATACATGAATAATGTTATTTATTTGGCTGTAACTGTATATTTTTAAGTAGTTTATGTATATTTTGCAGCGATTTTGCAAATACAAAAATAAAATTGACTTAAAGATATGGTGCTAAAGAATGTATAATTAGAACAATGTCTAATAAGTCTATGCCAATCGTACTAAAAACCGAAGAGTGGGATACCGCTGGTATTCGTTACATGCAACCAAAAGTCAATGATCGTGGTGGGAAATCTATCGCAATTATCAGTACTCAATCTGGGCGCTCTTTGCATATTTCAACTCCTCTCATGATGACATGGGGGATTGCTGATTTTGTGAATGAGAACGGAGAATCTGATGGAAAGTTCAAGATGTCTCTCAACTTTCCAAACGCAGATTATAAAACAGAAGGTACTGATCAATTTTTGACAAAGATCAAGGACTTTGAGAATCAAATATTGGACGATGCTGTAAAATATAGTGATGCTTGGTTTGGAGAGGAGTTGTCTCGTGAAGTTGTAAAGCATAATTTATTCCCATTTTTGAAATACCCTAAAGATAAACTAACAAAAAAATTTGATTATAATAGATCTCCTGCGATTAGCGCAACTGTACCCAATTATGGAGGGAAATGGACGACACAAATTTATGATACTACATCAAATTTGTTGTTTCCAAGTGATGAAAAACCTAATTTGACTCCAATGGATTTGGTACCTAAAATGTCAAACGTAGCAGTTGTTTTGCAATGCGGTGGCCTATGGTTCGGTGGAAAAGGATGGGGTTTGACTTGGAAAGTTAATCAAATTGTAGTAAAACCGCGCCAAGTAGTAAGTGTATATGATAAATGTCACATTACCCTGACCAGTGATGAATTACAAATGATGGAGAAAAAGCAAGTAGATGAAGAAGTAGTAGAGCAAGTGAAGCCAACAACAACCCAAGTATTAGATTCTGATGAAGATGAAGAAGAAGAAGAAGAGGAGGAGGAAGAAGAAGTTGTTCAGGCACCACCACCACCGGCAACCTTTTCTAAAAAGAAAGTAGTAAAGAAAGCAGATGTTGAAGAAGAAGTTGTAGAAAAGCCTGCTCCAAAGAAGAAAATAGTTAGAAAGAAAGCCACAGCTGAATCATAGTGTCAATAAAGAATAATCATAAAAAGAAACAGTCAAATAACACAATATAAAAATTATAAATGTATTTAATTTATAATTTTTTTTTTGAAACTATATGTTAACAGATCAGGAGTATGTATTTTTATTTTGTTACAATACACTTTTTTTTGCTTTTTTTGAATGTTTCTGGGGTAAAGATGATAAAAACCCGTTTTTTATCCAAAATAAGTGATTTACCAAGACTTCTTGAGGAAAGTTTACATGTACAGAATACGAAAATAATTACTTTATCTCCAGGGGGATTTAGAGGGTTTTATATTTTTGGCTTGTGTAAATTTTTAAAAGAGAACTATGATTTGAAAGATTATGTATTTTCCGGCGCATCTGCTGGTGCATGGAATTCATTGTTTTTATGTTTAAAAAAAAATGATCAAGAATTTGTTGAAAATATCTACAATATAGATTTTAAAAATATAACGGATTTAAATGTCATTGAAAATATGGTGAAAGATTCCATATTGGAAAAATATACATCAGACGATTTTAATTTAAATAAATTGTATATCGGAACAACTGTTTTTAAAAGATTTAAACTTCAACCAGTTGTGTATACAGATTTTGACGATTTAGAAGATGCTTTGAATTGTTGCATTGCCAGTTCTCATATTCCATTTATTACGGGGAACTTTTTTTATAAATATCGCGGACTCTATTCTTTTGATGGGGGATTTAGCAGGTACCCTTATTTGAATGGCGTCTATTCAAATATTCATATAACTCCCGGAATATGGAATGAAAAAGACAAAAAATCAGTATTTAACATAAGAGACTATACCAATTTATTATCAAAAAGAAAATTTAATTTGGAAGAACTTTATAAACACGGTTATGAAGATGCCGCAGCAAATAAAGAACGATTGGATAAACTATTTTTATAACATCTTTATTTCATTATTTTGAGAACCTGAACAATATAAATATAAATTCTTTACTATATTATGGCTATTCCAAAATATATTATACAAACATCGCGTAAAGATGTGCCTCCTGATTATGTAGTGGACATGATAAAAGCAAGAAGTCCCGGTTACACATATAAACATTATAATGATAATGAAGTGATTTCTTTTTTTAAGGAAAATTATTTGGAAGAGTTTCCAGATGTAATTAATAAGTTTTTTTCGTTTAGTTATGGAGAACATAGAGCAGATTTGTTTAGATATTATTATTTATATGTGAAAGGAGGTGTATATTTTGATACCGACGCAATGATTGAAGGAGACTTAAATGAAATTGTGAAAGATTATTCTTATTTTTCTGTGAATTCGTCTTATTTTCCAAATAGCATATTTCAAGGATTTATTGGATGTGTACCCGGACACCCCATTATATACAAAGGGTTACAAGATATTTATAAAATACAAAATGAAGTTTTAATCGCCAAACCGGAGAACTTTCACGATATTTGCAGAAATATGTATCAATTTGTTATACAATTTAAAGATAAGTCAAAAATAAAATTATTTCAAGAGTTATATGGTGGGCCTGAAGTAGCTATTGTAGTAGATTTAGATACGAATTATATCGTTTTAAAACATTACCATATTACGAAAATAATTCCACCTATTTAGGGTATTTATTTTTATATTTCATTTTAATTACAATAATTAGAATGAAACGACAACTGCAGGATTTGAACCTACGCGGCAATGTGCCAATGGATTTCAAGTCCATCTCCTTAACCACTCGGACAAGTTGTCAATATAATTAATAGACTATCTTTATATTGTATTTGAGTAAATAGTATACGTAATTAGTATTATTCAACAGTGACTACTTTAGCAAGGTTGCGTGGAAAATCAGGGTTGTAATTGAAATGCACAGAAAGATGGTAACTTAATAGTTGTAAGAATACATTTGCAAGTAAACTACTAAATGTTTCGTTATTTGTAATTTGTATAATTTTTTCTTTTGAAACCCCGATATCCATGTATTCCTGTGCATGGTTTGTAATGACAAAAATAGTAGCTTTTCTGGATGATATTTCATTATATGCGTTGATTGATTTTTCATGGTATTTTTTATTAATATCAATAATAATAATAGGAAGGTTCTCTGTAATAAGTGCAAAAGGCCCATGTTTCAATGCCGATGTAGAATAGCCTTCAGCATGTAAATAGGTGACTTCTTTTATTTTAAGAGCAGCCTCTTTTGCAATAGCTTCGCTACTCCCTTTTCCTAAAATGAACAAAGAGTGTGTGTTTTCAAAGCTTTTTATGTTTTTTTTGATAAGGTTCTCAAAGTTAATAATAGAAGATTGAAAATAAAATGATAAATTCCGTAAGTCGGAAATAGTTTTTTGTCTTTTCTTAATATGAGTACCTTTATTTTGTGAAAACCAGACCGCAATCATAGTAAGTATTATACATTGGTTTGTAAAGGATTTTGTAGATGCAACGGCGACTTCTCTTCCAGCATTTAAATAAACACCACAATCTGTTTCGCGCGCGATCATAGAGTCTTGTACATTGACAACACCAATGGTAACCAGATCATACATTCTGGCGATTTCTAAACAACGATGTAAGTCTTTTGTCTCGCCCGATTGAGAACATAGTATCAATCCAGTCTTATTTCTTTTGGGAATATCAGTAATATCAAATTCTGCACCATCAATGCAGGTAACTGTGTCAAATATATCATATTGTTTGAATTCATATAGAGACCATAATCCAGCATGATAAGAAGTTCCGCATCCAAGTATGATTAAATGGGTAATATCAAGTAAATTTTCTTTATTGTTCTCTAATCCGCCAAGTTTAACACAAATGTTACTTTCAATTCTACCTCCATAGTTAATAGATCTTTGTATTGTTTCAAATTGTTCAAGGATTTCTTTTTGCATCCAATGAGAACATGTATCAGGAAGCTCTTCTTTTTGTTGATTTTTGTTGTTTTTTAATGTATATGAATGAATGTTCTCCTTGTATGTGATTTTATTTTCTACACATTCTATTTCAATCAAGTCATTATTTTCTAAAACAACATATTGTTGAACAAAATGATCAAACCCAGATACTTCACTTGCGATCATAGCATAGTTTTCTTCTAATCCTAAGAGTAATGGAGAACCGTTTCTACAAATCCACATTTTTTCAGGAAAATCTACACATAAAATACATAATGCCCATGTACCCTTTAATAAAATTAGTGTTTTTTGAATAGAATCTTTCACAGGTTCTCCAGCATCCATAAAAGAACCTATCATGACAGCAATAATTTCAGTATCTGTTTGAGAAGAAAAAGAATATCCTTTATTGAGTAGGTCCTTTTTTAAAGAAGAGTAATTTTCAATAATTCCATTATGAACAACAGCAATACGGTTAAGGTTGTCACTATGGGGATGAGCATTATTGTCTGTTTTACTGCCGTGAGTAGCCCATCGTGTATGACCTATGCCGTTAAAGGAAGAAGAGTTATTGCTGATAGACTTTTCTAAAATAGAAATCGCATTATTTGTATTTGTAGATGCATATTTGGAAGTGATTAGCTGTTTATCTTGTATAAAAGAAATACCGGCTGAATCATAACCTCTGTTTTGCAAAATTTTTAATCCATTCAAAATAAACTTTGTACAGTCATCGTTACCTAAATAACCAATAATTCCACACATATATAGTAAATACTATAAATGTATTTTTAAATAAAATTTTAATAATCTATATTAATTGTAACGTATACGTTAGATTTTTTAGAAACATCATATACATCTTTTTCGTTTATCTTGGAAATACCTCTTTTCTTAAAACAAATGGTTTGTTTTTTCCTAATTTGTAAATTACGTGTTTGTATTTCTAAGTTAAATATATCAATATGTAAAACATCGGTATTCCAAATATGCTCCATGGTATACGAAACAATCATGTGAACATTATTATATTCATCAATATCAAGATTATCCGGACAAATGGGTTTGCATATGACATATAAATCATTACCACAATTGTCATACATTAATTCATCGTGCCAAAGTGGAACATAGTAAACACTTTCATTGTAAGTTAATTTGTAGAGTTTATCTTCTACTAAATCGTGAATGGTTGGATTCAAAATGACCCTTTCATCATTTTCTGTTTTCATTTCTAAGATCTGCTTGATTTGTTCTAAAAAAGTATTGTTCATATGAAAAGCTTTTTTGTATTTAGATATAATTTTATAAATAGTAAACAAAAGGGTTTTATCAAGATTGGTTAAGTACGTCAATGCTTTTTCTTCACACAATAATGATAATTTGTTTAAAATAGTGTAGACAATATTATTTTGCGATTCATCTATAATAGAGTTTAAAAAATAAAACAAAATATTGGAATAATTATTTTCACTTTCAGTTTCGCTTTTCATATATCCTTCGTATTTTAATAAATAATCATATGCTTCTTTGATTTTTATAAATTTCTCAGAAGCATCATCTGAAATATTTTTATCAGGATGATAAACAAGGGCTAACATTCTATATTGCTTTTTAATTGTACCTTCGTTAATATCGTCACAATCAGTAAATTCCAGTATGGAACATGCATAATCATAATTCATTTTTATTTTGTACTTTGATAGATATATAATAAAAGAAACTCTCTAAATGGTATATGGGTCTATAATTATTGTTAAAATATTTTAAATAGAAGTATATTTTCATAGAAATATCAGAAATGTCTTCTTTCTTTAAATAATCACTTTTAATTAAATAACAAAAAATATACCATATGCATTCAACCACATCCAGATTGTATGTTAAAATATCATACAAACTATCACGGATGTCTAAAAAGGAAATTTGTTTGTCAATAATAATATATTCAATGATCTTGTTACATATAATGTTAAAATTATCATTAGGCAATTGCTGTATTTGTGAATTTTCTGAAAAAAGTAAATCAAAAGATTTTAATTCTTTTGCATTAATCACCCCCTTTGATTCAATGTTTTTAATAAAAGTAATAATATTTTTTTTCTTATGTTGATTATTGTTGTTTTTTGTACAAGATAATCGTTTCATAACATTTTCACACTCATAAGGAATATCATAAGAATGAATGTTTTGAATAGATATTTGTTGGTATTTATCTTTAGATGGCCGTCCAATGTTTAGTATCTGACACACGTTCAAAATCTGATTCGGAATAAAACTAATATGTTCTGTAAGTAAAATGAAATGTATAGAAAGATTGCTTTCACTATGATTATATTGCTGTATATAACTATAAAAAATTTCCAATAATTCGGAGTGAATTAAATGAAAGTTTTTACACAAAATAAACCCTGTTTTATTTGTCTTTACTGAAATAATGTCAACGATTTGATAAAACAACTCATGCCAAATATTCTTAGAGTTACATCCCAACAATGCCATATCAATTTCGTAATGAATATCGCTTATTTTGTATTTATATTCTTGTTTCTCCGTACTTGCAATCATTTTTTTTTCGTATTTTAGTTTGGAAGCACTATATTTTTTTATAATGTTTAATATTTGTGAATATTTACCTACCCCCGAAGGGCCATATACAATTAAGTTGCCAAATGTGTTTGCGTTATTGGGAAAGATTTGAACTGTTTTATTGAGTTCAGGATGCAAATTATAGTTTTCAACTGATTGCAAATATTCTTCAAAACTGGTTTCGTAAAACTTCATATATATTGTAAAGAATTTGTATGTTATTTTTATACGCATCGCAAGACAATTAATTTATATTTTGATTATACGTTTTATTAATCCACGATTTTAACTCTTCCTCAGAACAACTTAAAAAACCAAACGGGCATTTTTTAATATTAAAAAAGGAAGGTTTTTTCATATCTTTGGTTTTGTAAAATATATAAGGACCATATTTTCCCTTTCGCACACTAAGATTGTCATCAATGATCCGCAACATATTATTATCATTTTTTTTCTCCTTTAAAAAATCAATAATATCATCAAGCGTGATTTCACTAATGGGTTTTTTGATGTGTTTTACGCTTTCTCTTTTTTCACCCCATTCAACATAGTGTCCGTATTTTCCGTTTTTCAAAAATAATTCTTGGTCTTCATACATTCCCAAACATTGGTTTGTATTGTCTACTAATTCGTGTAATTCGTATTTTTGTTTTTTTAATTTTTCCAAATCAACTTGAATTTGCTTATTTCCTGGCAAATATTCTATGGTACCGTCTTCTAATGTGTGTCTAATTACTGGTCCATACTTTTCAAATAACAATTCATAACCATTGCAAATATTGTAAGCATTCTTTTTTACATTCTTAATTCCTGTAGATAAATCTTTTAATTCTTGATAACACAGATTACAAATACTTGACCAATTTTCAATTTCATTATTGGATATCAGATCTAATTGTTTTTCCATACCTTTTGTGTATTCGTATGAAAAAATCTTATCAAAATACTGAGTCAAGAATTCCAATGCTAAAATACCGACCGTTTGAATAACAAGTTTGTTTTTTTCAGCACCAAACACCTTTTCTTCGTTTTTTTTTACAAATATTCTTTTCTTTTAATATGAATGAGTTACACAAAATCTTTTTTCCTTCAATGTTTACCTTTTTAACATATCCTCTTTCTTTAATTGTTTCAACAATGGATGAATAGGTAGATGGTCTTCCAATTTCTAAAGATTCCAATTTATTAATTAAACTGGCTTCCGTATAATAACTATGATTAGATTTACAAAAAACTTCACTCGTGATTTCATTATATACAATCTTTTTTTTACTTTTTTCAAGCGTTTTTAAATATTGAATAACTGCCTGAGATTCGTTTTGAAGTTCCACAATATTTACCTTCTTTTCAATAATTTTCCATCCTAAAAATTGGGGACTTTCAGTATTATTTATAAACATACTCTTCAGCGGCGCGGAAATAGTAATTTTATTGTTGTTGTAAATAGCATTAGACATACAACTTTGCATAGTATGTTTCCAAATCAATTTGTATAATGTATTCATACGCGTGTTTTTACAGTTGGAAATAGTACTTATATCAATCTGTGTTACTCGTATGGCTTCGTGGGGGTTTTCACTATTTGTATTTTTTAATGCTTCTAAATTTCCAACATACTGTTTGCCATGTTTTTCACAAATAAATGTATTCATTTTATTTAAAAAATCTTTTGAAAATTGTTTACTTTCTGTTCTCATGTAAGTGATGTAACCCGTTTGATATAATTGTTGGCAATGAGACATGGTTTCTTTTGGAGACATTTGTAAAACTGAATTTGCAGTTTGCAACAATGTAGATGTACAAAACGGCAAAGGTGATTTTTTCGTAATCGTGTTTTGATCATGAATTGTAAGGGCAAATGAGAATTGTTTACATTCTTCTAAAAATGCAATAACGTCTTCTTCTTTCTCAAAAGGTGTGTTGCATTGAAAGAGTAATTTTTTGGAAGTGAAATTACCAACCAATTTATGACTTTGTATGAGATCTTTATTTTGAAATTCGTTTTCATATACAAGTCGTAATGCGGGGGTTTGGCATCTTCCTGCGGATAATGAGTTTTCTTTGTTGTTGTATAAATATTTCCATAAAAACGGTGATATTTTGTAACCCACAATGATATCTAATATTTGTCTTGTTTTTTGTGCATCTACTAAAGATGTGTTTATGGTTGTTGGGTTTTCTATAGCATGTAGAATTGCTTTTTTCGTAATTTCGTGGAAAAGGATTCTCTTTGTATGTAATGGTAAATCAAACAGTTTGCAAATATGCCAGGAAATAGCTTCGCCTTCTCTGTCATCGTCAGTAGCCAAGTATATATTGCTTTTGTTGTATTTACTTATGAGTTTTCTCATTTTTTCAATGTGATCTTTTTTGTCTTCTATGATTTCATAAGTGGGTTCAAAGTTATTTTTAGTATCTATTGATTTCAACCCTTTAATTTGTCTTAAATGACCGATAGATGCAATACAACTATAATTAGAACCTAAAAAATGCTCTATCTTAGAACATTTAGAAGGGGACTCTACAATAACAAGAAAAATACTATTTGGATGGTTGGTTTTTATATTGGATTTGAATTTCATTAATATACTACATGCATTGTTTCTATTTATTTTAATATTTAATATTTAAACATTTACCACTAACTACTACATATAAATATATTTTGGATTATTATACTATTATGTCTAAGAAACACATAATAGATGGATACAAAGGAATAATGCCTTTAGATTTAACAAATATTGATGTAAAATATCATTCTATTCTAATTGAACAACATCAGGAGGATATTGATTTGTACAAAATAGAACAAGAAAAATTACCGAAAAAACTACAATATGAAAATACAGTTATACGTGCAGAAAAAATACAAAAAATGGATGAAGACGCACGAAAGAAGCAACTTCAGTTACTACGTAAACAACAAGATTTAAATGATAAAAAAAGATTTGAATTGTATTATAAAGAGGTATAACATGTTATTCAGTATTATCAATTATCAAATATATTTAGAAAAAGAGTTATCAAATTATAAATGAGTATTTATTTTTAGTATGAGAATTATTAATAATTACAGTTAAATAACTATTTTAATATCTAAGAAATAATATATCATGTTTGGATTTAGTCTTTTTAAAAGACGCTCTAGTAAAAATACAACCTTGATAGAAGCTGCAAAAAAGGCCGAAGAAGAACGTGTTGCTAAGGAGGCCGAAGAAGCTGCTGCAAAGAAAGCCGAAGAAGAACGTGTTGCTAAGGAGGCCGAAGAAGCTGCTGCAAAGAAAGCCGAAGAAGAACGTCTTGCTATGGAAGCTGCTGCAAAGGAAGTTGCTGCAAAGAAAGCCGAGGAAGCTGCTGCAAAGGAAGCTGAGGAAGCTGCTGCAAAGGAAGCTGAGGAAGCTGCTGCAAAGGAAGCCGAGGAAGCTGCTGCAAAGGAAGCCGAGGAAGCTGCTGCAAAGGAAGCTGAGGAAGCTGCCGCAAAGGAAGCGGAGGAAGCTGCTGCAAAGGAAGCCGAGGAAGCTGCTGCAAAGGAAGCTGAGGAAGCTGCTGCAAAGGAAGCTGAGGAAGCTGCCGCAAAGGAAGCTGAGGAAGCTGCTGCAAAGGAAGCTGAGGAAGCTGCTGCAAAGGAAGCTGAGGAAGTGTCATGTTCTGTAGAAGATGTAGAAATGAATCTAGATAACGAATAAATAATATATTAAATAATTATTATATTATTGTATGACATCAAATAATCAAACTAAAATTGATTTAAATTTTCATTTATATAAAAGTAACAAAATGACCTATCAAGTATTTATAAAAAATCGGAATTACACCGAGTGGGACTTTAAAGATATAAATAATGAAGATATAATAGACATAACTGCACATCCAGTATTACAAAATGTAAACCCTTTGCAAGAAAAGATGTTTAGTCGGGATATTATATATTTGAATGAAAAAGATGAAATGGTGATAAAACAGTCTGTATTGAAAGACATGTCAACCATTGCAGGGATATTAGTTTTAAATGAAAATAAAACATATGGACGAACAAAGAATAACAAGAGATTGTATTACAAATGTGTTCCGGACGATAAGTATTTGCCAATATTTTTAGTTCCTTATGATTTGAAACCAGGATTTTCAAAACATCATTTAAATAAATATGTGATTTTTAAATACGATAATTGGGACGAGAAACATCCAAAAGGAATTTTGGTGAACACGTTAGGAAATGTAGATAATTTAGAAGTATTTTATGAGTATCAGTTGTATTGTAAGAGTTTATATGTATCTTTAACTGAGTTTACCAGTAAGGCAAAGAAGATATTAAACAAAGTACCTCATGTGGAGTTTATAAAAGGTATACAAGAAAATGAATCTTATAATTTAGAAGATAGACGAGAGTTAAATATAATAACCATAGATCCTTACAATAGTTCAGATTTTGATGATGGTTTTGGTATTATTGAATATAAAGAAGATGGGGTACAAGTGGGTTGGAAGATATCCGTCTACATTGCGAACGTGTTTTTATGGTTAGAAGCATTGGAGTTGTGGGAAACATTTAGTCATCGTGTATCTACCATTTATTTACCAGATCGTAAAAGACCGATGTTACCAACGGTTTTATCAGATACTTTGTGTAGTTTACAAGCGAACCAAGATAGATTTGCGCTGGCAATGGATATTTATATAAATATGGATGGATCATTTTTGGAAAATAAAAAAGTGGAATATAAAAATGTGTTGATTAATGTAAAGAAAAATTACGTGTACGAAGAATATAACTTGTTGTACAATGAAGAGATTTATATGAAACTGTTTGATGTATCTTATTTAATGGATAAAAATATAAAAAACAGTAGTGATTTGGTTTCGCATTGGATGATTATAATGAATGCTTATACGGGGATGCTAATGATGAATGAGAAAGTGGGCATATTTAGATCTGTAATTATTCAAAAAGAATTAGAAAAAGATAGTTTAAAAGAGCATAATTTATCTGTGGAGACACAAAGGGTTATTGAGAGTTGGAACAACGTTATAGGTAATTATACGACTTATAATGAGAATGTGGATTTAAATCATAAATTGATAAATATAGATTCTTTGTCTTTGATATCAAATTCCGTTAAAAGGAATAATACAAAGCCATACATACACATAACAAGTCCAATTAGGAGATTGGTTGATTTGTTAAATCAAATAGTATTATTTGATACATGTAAGATCATAACTCATGTGAGTGAAAGTGCAAAAATATTTTTAGAAGAATGGATTTCAAAATTGGATTATATAAACATATCTATGAGGTCTATTCGGAAAGTACAAACGGATTGTAATCTACTTCATAGCTGTTCTAAGAATCCGATGTATTTGGAAATGAATCATCAAGGAGTAGTATTTGATAAAGTGAAAAGAAACAATGGAGCCTATAATTATATGGTATATTTGGAGAAATTGAAGTTGATGTCGCGTATAACGGTGCATCAGGATATAAATGAGTATTCTACAAATAATTTCAAATTGTATTTGTTTCACGATGAAGATAATTTAAAAAAGAAAATAAAATTACAAGTGATTGTGTAATTATTTCTAATCATATTGTAGCCTTGGTTGGTTACGAGTACCTCTAATTGTGGGAGGGAAACAAAAGTTCAATTCTTTTGCTGGGCATTTATATTTGTAATTATTTATAAAATTGATTTTTTTTTAATTAGGTAGATAATTCAAAAATGTCGGTTTCTTGTTTTGTAAAAAAAGAGGATTTAATAAAAACCATTTTGTATGATTCTAAAAAATCTTCTAAATTTGTAAATGAGTTGAAATTAGCTATTGCAGTTAGTCGTGAAAGAATAATAATGCCGCTGTCATTGAAAAAATATTTTATGATGAAAGTAAAGGTTGTTTACAATCTGAACGAGGAAAAGGATTCTATAAAGTATTCTTTATTTGGAAATGTATTTAGATCATATAATAATAATGCAGTTACGATAAAGTTATATGATAAAGAAATGTTATATTTAGATAGCCATCAGTTATTATATCCTTATCACATGATAGCTATTGATAAAGGCCGGAGTATTAAGGTGTATGTAAATTTGTCAAATATTTATGTGAAAAATCTTCTATTGGTGTGGTGGAGAATATGGAAAGAAAAAGGACTCATAAGTGATGCTTTATACAATGTTTATCTATTTTTGGTGGATAAAAATAACCCGTACAGCGAAGAAATATTTTCGTTTTCTTAAAATTGTTAATATTATAAATTATTAAGGTGTAAAATATTTTTTTTTTGGTTTAATTTAATATCATGAGTCTATAAGTATGCAGTTTTTTAATGTCTTTGTGAAAGGGTTTTTAGAAGAAAATATATTTACATTTATTATTTATGTTATAATTATTATTTTATTGTTTCCTTTTGAAGCAGTTGTGTTACCAAAGTTGTATGGAAATTTATTTGAAGTGATTAAAAATAAAATATCGCCAAGCATTTCGTTTTTCAACTTTTATGATAATATAAAAAGTATGAATTTTCAAGGTACGGTAGTAGGAATATTATTAGGTTGGGTGGTAATAGTATTGTCTTATGCTATCAAACATTATTTTGAATCCATACTGGTACCGGATTTTATGACATATATGAGAAAGATGCTCTATGAAAAAACATTGAATGCATTTAAAGAAGATTATGCAGATGTGAAAACGGGTGAATATTTATCAAGAATGTTAGAGTTAATACGTAATTCAAAAGATCTTTTTCATCATATTATAAATGGTTTTTTCCCATATTTGTGTGTAGTAATTGTAGTGATAATATACTTAACAACACAAAGTAAAGAGATTGGAGCAGTACTAACATCATCTTTTGTGCTTATTTGTATTTTGAATTATTTTGCAGGAGAATATTTGGTTAAAAAGGTAACGGAAAGAGAGTTGTTTATGAATATAGAAGTGAATCAAAATATCCAAAACACCGTTGACAATTTGATGAATATTTATATAAATAATGAATCCAATCGTGAAATAGAAAAAAATGCCGAAAAGGAGAACAAGGCATGTGTAATGATGGAAAGTATAATGTTTATTGAGAATTCAATAATAACGTTGTCTTATTTCATTATTTTGTTTGCGTACGGTTATAGTTTATATTTGGTGTATAAGATGCTTTTGAATAAAAAAATAGCTTCAGCATCTGCAATTGTATTTATTTTAATGTTGGGTGAATATTTAAGCTACGGGATGGATTTGGCAAGTGGTTATGTGCATAATATAGTATATAAACTTGGAATTATAAATGCATCAAAGGATTATATAGATGATATATTAGTTGACAATGAAAAGAGAGTGAAAAAAGATGTGATAAAAGAAGGAAACGTAGAGTTTAAGGATATTGTTTTTAGATATAAACCTGAATCGGAAGAAGTATTATTTGATGAACTAAATTTAAAAATTAAAGGCGGTTCAAAAGTAGGTATTCTGGGAAGATCAGGTTCGGGAAAAACAACATTGATGAAAATGTTGGTGGGTCTTTACAAACCCGAAGAAGGTGTGATTAGTATTGATGGTGTAGATATAAATACAATAGATATAGAATATTTAAGAAGTGAAGTAAATTATTTAAATCAAAAGACACAATTGTTTGAAAATACCGTTTTGTATAATATGAGATATGGTAATGAAATATCTGAAAAAGAAATATATGAGAAATTGAAACAGTATCGTTTGTTAGAAGTGTTTTCAGATTTACCGGGCGGCGTTGAAGCAAATGCTGGATTAAATGGAGGAAATTTGTCTGGGGGTATGCAAAAGATAACGATATTGATGAGAGGAATATTAAAGCCGGGAAAAATAATTGTATTGGACGAGCCATTGGCTGGGTTGGATAAAGGTTCCATTGAGAAAGTAATAAATATGATCCTTAAGGAAACACAAGGGAAGACGGTGATTGTGATTACTCACGACAATGCAATATTACCACATATGGACACAGTTGTAAACATTAACGATCTACATTAAATAGTATTCATACATAATGTATCAATACTATAGCTGGGAATCGAACCCAGGGCACATGCTTGGAAGGCATGGGTTTTACCACTAAACTACTACAGTGAAAGACAATTTACTAAATGTCTACAATAAAAAAGTATATTTTTTTGATTTTGTGAACGAATTAAATATCGTCCATATTGATATCGTCGGTTTCTTCCAGTTCAAATTGTAGTTCAGCGCTTTGTTTTAGTGTATTTGCGAGTTCTTCTTCGGTTTCTTCTACAAATTCAAGTTCGGATTCTTTAGATGAGAATCGTGTATTTTCAGATTGTAATTGTAAGATAGTATCCATTTTTATATCAGGTTTTACTTTAAGTTGATTAATATCATTGTCATCATAAATCGTAAGTATATCACAGTTTTTTTTAGTACTTTCCCACAATCTTAGCCCAATTAATACAATATCGTTTGCTTGAATCGTATTGTGTCTTTTCTGTCTTCCTCTAAATTTATTTCGGATATGTCCAATAAGTCTTACGTTATCATTGTTGTATATTTCGCACATACCATTTCCAAGCATCTTTTTAATATATCCGATCTCTTCGCCTTCCTCTTCAGGAATGCGTAGATGACTGCTTGTTTGTTGAGCACGCTGATGTTTTCGGGCAAGTCCTTTTGTTCTTCCTCCTCCAGTTGTATTTTTGACCATCTTGATGTATAATTATATGTATCTGTAACTGTGTTTGTAAATCAATTTTATTATACGTTTCATAAAAAAAGGTAGTATAACTACCTTTTTATAAAATGTGTAGGGTGTACTGGAAGAATAATTTTACGTTTTAATTATGTAGATTAGAATAAGAGTGGTGGGTGTGTGGGTGGGTGGGTGTGGTGGTTGTTGTTATAGGGTAGTGATGGAGAGGGTATTGGGGTTGTAATTGGCGATGGGGGTTTG
>MDSV01003657.1_pt1 | contig 38234 bp, 38 predicted proteins | sample 810851 | NCBI WGS metagenome assembly MDSV01 (sample SAMN05326640, study PRJNA326480) | marine metagenome | isolation source: seawater | place: Atlantic Ocean: North East | collected 2012 | reverse complement strand
TTACTACAGGCATGTCTGCACCCCCAATAGGTATAATTAATAAAACTCCAACGAGGAAAGAAATAAAAATTATAGTCCAAAAAATATTTGCTGACTGACTGTTGCATAAATAAAAAATTAAAACGAAAATTCCTATACCAAATGTTAAATTTAAAAAGTGCTGACCGCTAAATGTAATTGGAGCACCGGACATTATTCCTCTTAATTTTAAAAAGGCTATTATAGATCCTGAAAAAGTTATTGCTCCCACTGCTGCACCAATGGACATTTCTATGAGACTTGCTAGTTTAATATCACCTACAAAACCTAAGTTAAAAGCCTCTGGGTTTAAAAAAGCCGCAATGGCAACAAAAACAGCCGCCAGACCAACTAAACTATGGAAACCTGCAACCAGCTCTGGCATTGCGGTCATTGGTATTTTAAAAGCTATAAAAGCTCCAATTGCCCCACCAATTACTAAAAAAATTATTACATAAACTATTGAAGGGGAGAAGTTTCCAATTGATAAAAATGTGACAATAATTGCAATAGTCATACCTGCGATACCAAAATAATTTCCTTGTCTTGATGTGTCTGGAGATGACAGTCCCCTGAGGGCTAGAATAAATAATATTCCTGAAACTAAATAAAAAATTGCTGACAAATTTGCTGAAATCATTTCTTTTTATCTTTCTTTTTTTTATACATTTGCAGCATTCTTTGAGTTACCAAAAATCCACCAAAAATATTTATTGCAGCTAAGATAATAGCCAAGAAACCAAAAACGCTCGATATATCAAAAATATTTTCACTAGATCCAGCTAACGCTGCTATTATAGCTCCAACGATAATGACTGATGAAATGGCATTTGTAACAGACATTAAAGGCGTGTGAAGAGACGGTGTAACACTCCATACTACATAATATCCTATAAAAATAGATAAAATAAAAATACTTAATCTAAATATAAACGGATCAATTTCCATAATTAAATTTCTTTCATCAAAGATTTCACAATTATTTCGTCATCTAAATTTATATTAAAATCTTTTTTCTCTTTACTATACAAGTTTCTTATAAAGCTAAATAAGTTTTTAGCATATAAACTTGAAGCAGTGAGGGGCAAACTATTCATCAAACTTTTGACACCAATTACTTTAATACCATTGACTGTATTAATTTTACCTGCTTCAGAAAATGCCGAATTTCCTCCTTGTTCTGCTGCTAAATCGTAAACTATAGATCCAGGTTTCATTAATTTAACTAGCTCCTCTGTTAAAATTCTAGGTGCAGGTTTTCCAGGTATCAATGCAGTACATATTACTATGTCATTTTTTTTTAATGCTTCTTTCATCATCTCTGCTTGTTTTTTTTTATAATCGACTGAAGCTTCTTTTGCATATCCGCCCGCTGTTTCCATATCTTCATCTTGTTTAACAGTTAAAAATTTTCCTCCTAAACTTTCTACTTGCTCTTTGGATGCTGCCCTAACATCTGTTGCTGAAACGATTGCTCCTAATCTTTTTGCAGTAGCAATCGCCTGCAATCCTGCAACTCCAGCTCCAACAACTAGAACTTTAGCGGCCGGCACTGTCCCTGCAGCTGTCATCATCATCGGTACAGCTTTTTCGAATTCTGCAACACAATCAACTACTGCTCTGTAACCAGCTAAATTTGATTGTGAGGATAATACATCCATTGATTGGGCTCTTGTAATACGAGGTAATAACTCAAGAGAAAAAATTTGAATTTTTTTTTTTATGATTTTACTAATTTGATTTTTATTTTTTGACGGGTTAAACATTCCAACTAATATCGTATTTTCTTTGAAATCATTTATCTCGCTATCGGTTGGACAATTTACTTTAATTATCAAATCACTCGAATTTAAAACTTCATTAGATGAAGCTTTAATCTCTACTCCAATTTCCTTAAAAATGTTATCTTCAATGCCTAAATGACTAGCGTAATTTTGGTCGATACATACTTTTAATCCTAAACCAATTAAGCTTTTTGCTGTTTCAGGAGTTATAGAAACTCTTTTCTCTATTGCTAAATCCTCTTTTATCGAACCGACTATCATTTTTATATTCTGATTTTAAAGCAAAGTAATAGCTAATATTACTAGTATCACTATAACCGCAAGTGTTCCCCAGAGGACAAACTTTGTAAAGTCATTATAAGTTTTTTTAAAATCGTTATCGCTCATTTATTAACCCTGACGAGCTTTAAATTTTGGATTTTTCTTATTTATCACGTACAATTTTCCTCTACGTTTTACTAACTTTGAGTTTAAATCCCTCTTTTTCAATGATTTCAACGAACTTGCTATTTTCATAATTTTATAGCCTGGCAACGTCCTACTCTCCCATATCTTAAGACAAAGTACCATCGGCGCAGAAAGGCTTGACTTCCGAGTTCGGAATGGGATCGGGTATTACCCTTTCGCAATAATCACCAGGCGGAAGACTTTTATAACATTTTATATTTTTGGTAAAGGGTTTTTTTCTTTTTAAAATAGTCTTTTCTTCCAAGTTAAAGGTGTATTTTCATTTTCTATTTCAAGCATATAATTGTACTTAAATTCCTTAGTACCACCTTTTTTAATAAAATTAATTAACTTATCTAGTGAACTGGATAAATCTACTGTAGTTTTGTATTTAAGAATTTGTCGTGCCTTTTCAGATGAACAAGTGGCCTGTTTTACTTCATTAGGCCTATCATTTGTATAAATAGGTGGTTCATTAAATTGCAGTTTGTTAGAAAGTATTTTGTATAAATCATTAATCGAAATATACTCCTCATCAGGTCCAATATTGACTGTTTGAGAAATTATTTTTGGATCTGTGATCAATTTGTCTAAACAATAAATACAATCGTCTATATCTGAAAAACATCTTTTTTGCTCTCCGTCACCATAAATAATTGGTCTTCTTTTTTGAAGCATTAAATTTATCATAATTGAGGCAACATTTCTAAATGGATCATCATACTTTTGATTAGGTCCTATAATATTATGAGGTACTGCTATATTATATTCTACCTTGTGTGTCCTACATAAAATTTTAAGTATGTTTTCGGCTGCAACTTTTGATACTCCATAAGGATCAACCGGGTTCACTTTATCATTTTCATAAAATGGAATTTTTATATCGCCATACCTAGCCATTGACGAACAAAAGACAATCCTTTTAACTTTATTTCTTATTCCTGCAGTAAATACAGAAACACTACCTGTAACATTATTATTACATATGAGAGTTGGCGAAACACTTGAAAGACCTTCATGAGCATAGGCAGCGGCATGACATATTATATCAGAGCCTTTAGTTGCTCTTGTCATAAAATCCAAATCTTCACAGTCACCTTGATAAAATATAGCCTTAGGATTTACAAATTCTCTATCACCACCAACTAAATTATCACAACCTGAAACTTTAAATTTTTTCTCTAAATAAAAATTTGCTAAATTAGAACCTAAAAAACCAGCTATGCCTGTGATGAATATATGCATCAATTTTTTTTAGCTTTTTTTGAAAATAAACTAATAAATTTTTTCCACCATAATTTTATTGTTGCCAACGCGCCTGCAATAACTCCTATTATAGCCTGTATAATTAAACTAGCTGACCCAGGATCTACATAAGCTTGCGTATAAGTAGTAAATGAAAAAAATATTATAAATAAAAGTGAAAATCTCATTATATTAAATGCAGTTAAGTATATTTTTAAAAGTGTTTATATTATTTGATATAGGTTTTAAACTGAAATTACAATTATTAGGAATTTTTACCAAGTTAAATATATCCTTATCACGCTTTTTAATATTGTTATCTGTACTAAATCCATGATCCCCTTGAATAACTATTGTTGCATCATTATCATATTTCTCAATGTAGCTAACAAATTTTTCAACTTTTTTTAAAACACATAATGTTGATAATCTATAATCATTAATTTCGTCATCACTCATTTTATAATCGAACGAAATGAGTCTACAATTTTTATCTCTATAAGGATGATGAGGTCCCAGATTATGAATAAAAATAAAGTTTTTTTTATTTATTATTAGTTTTTGATTGTTCTTAAAAAATACTAGAAATTTATCAATTTCAGTCTGTGCATATAATTTATCTTTTTTAAATGAAATAAAATACTCATGGATTAGATACTTGTACACTTTATTAAATATTGAAACTGAGAATAAATGATAAATTGGAGAATTGATAAGGCTAGATGAACCCTTATTTATACAATTTATTAGCTCATGAGCTGGACATTTGACCATATCGTTATCAAGGTACCATACTTTATAACCATTATTCTTTAATAAAAATAACAATTCATGACTCTTTGAATTTTCACCCAAAAATAAATTTCTTTCTTTTGATGAAACATCTTTATTTAGGTTAAAAATACTGGAAATAACTTTTGTGGACTCTAAATTATCAGTTTTAGTATTATCAATATATTTGTAACCTTTTTTTTGGAAATTATTTAGATTTATTGAGATATCTAATGCATATTTTTCTAAGTACAATTTTTTAGAAGTCATCTGATCTAAAATTATAAAATAAATATTTTCTTTATTTTTGAATTTTAAATCCGTAATTTCAGAGGAATTTAAATTAGTATTCCTATCAAAGTTCTTTGGTAAAAGTAAATCACCTAGCAAATAAATAAAATTTAAAAATATAAAAATAATAATAAAATTTTTTATGTATTGATTTAAGAAAAAACTTAATAAATATGAAATAATTATTATTACTATTAATATTATTATTTTTTGACTAAAATTAGATAAATTTAAAAAATTTAAATTAGTTGCATTAATATAAAATTGAAAAAACCAGAAAAGATATAAAAAATATAGTATTTTTATATATTTTTTTTTTAAAAACATTTTGAAGAAAAAAAAAATTAAAATACTTATTATAATTAGGCCTATTAATGTTGATATAAAATTTAAAGGATAAGAATTATTAAAGTTTTTGATTGCTAAAAATATTACAGGTGAAACAAACAATAATAAAAGTAGTAAGTGATCTAAGATTTTATATTTCATAAATATACAATACCCTCAAACTATTTGGTAATTCGAGTTTTTTAAAAGTTTTTGTATTATTTTTTAAAATTAATTCAAAATTTTCTAAATTGTAATCTTCGTGTTTAATTTTTTTATTAAACATTAAATTATTACATTGAGGATCCTCAATAGGGACAAATTCTATAATACCTGAATTTGCAAGTGATAAAATAAACAAAATTACTTTTTTTAAAGGGATATTTTTTGATAAACAAAGATGGTGAATAAGTGCAAATGCAATAAGACCATCAAATATTTCTGATCTTTTTAAAAATGACTCTCTTTCTAAATTTTGAAAGCCTATATTTGGCGTAGGATCAGTTAAATCTATATATAATGGCAAAAAATTCAAATTTTTTTGCTGTGCTAATAAGCAAGATTTTTCTAAGCTACCAAAATCATTGTCTGTTCCTACAACAAAATTTGCCCCATTTTTAAGAGCAATTTCAGTAAATTTTCCATTATTGCAGCCTAAATCTATTATATTATTAGGCTTTAAGTTCTGAACATAATTGGCCAGAATATTTTCTTTTTCACTTTGTCCTTCATTTGAATAACTATCTTCACTTTTATAACTTCCCCAATAACTTTTTTTAAAAGATTTTAAATTATTTATTAAATCTTTAAGTGATTTCAATAATGAAATGATATTTTCCTTTTTAATCTTAAGGTTTTTATTTTTTTTATCAGATTTAGAATCAATTTTATTTATAAGATAAGAATGAAAATGAATATTTGCAAAAATTTTATAGTTTAAAAATGTTTTTTTTGGCAAAATTTTTGAAGTAGAAATAAGATCAATTCCCTCTAGATTATTTTTTATTAATTTTTGAAAGTTTAATTTTGAATAGTTTTCAATTAATAGAGGTGACAAAAATTGTTCACAAAACTGTTTATATCCTAGCCATGGGCTGTTTAACTCATATGGAATAAAAGATCCAAAATCAATAAACTTTGGTTCCAAACCTTTGGTGAATTGTATATTATATGGAGAACTATCACTTAAGGTATAATTATTTTCTAAACAATCTATAAGTAACTCTAAATGAAAAATAGCTGCTTTTTTATAAAGAAAAAAAGGCCACTCAAATGGATAAGAGATAAAACTAATTTTTTTGTGAGAAAAAAATAAATCATTTTTGTTTTGTACTATATATTCATTAGAAATTTCATTATCTATCTCTGTATGTACAACTTTATTTCTTATTTTTTTATAAAAATTAGAATTATAAAAATCTAAATATTTTTTTTTATCTTTTTCAATAATTTTTCTTAGAATTCTATCTTTTAAAATATAAACTTGATTGCTTGGATCTCTAAAAGAACCGGGATAAGGATTTAATCTAATTTTATTATTCATATAATTTTTTTGAAAACTTATATTTTAAAGTACTCTTAATAATATTTAAACCGTATGGTATTGATTTTAAATGTGAAACTTCATCTCCATAATAAGTTGGCATTGGAACCTCTTTTATTGGATAACCTTTTTTTATAAATTGAATAATTATTTCTGTATCAAAATGAAATTTATTAGAATTTTTTTGGAATTTAATTTTTTTAAGGCTATTTACTCTATATGCTCTATAACCTGAATGAAATTCACTCATTTTTGATCCTAATATAAAATTTTGAAGAAATGTTAACAATTTATTGCCTATAATCTTATATATAGGCATACCGCCCTTGTAAGCAGATAGTATACTATGCATTCTTGTTCCAAATACAGCTTTATTTTTTGTTATTCTAAATTGATTTAAAATTTTTGTAACTTTATCTGCAGGATATTGATTATCACCATGTAACATTAATACAATGTCAAAATTATTTTTAATAGAATATTGAAAGGCAGTTTTTTGTACGTATCCATAACCGCGATTTTTTGAATTAGACAATATATAGATTTTTTTTTTGTAATTTTTTTTGATTTTTTTTATTATTTTAAGTGTATTATCTTTTGAGTTATCATCTATGAATAAAAACTTAATTTTATCATTTTTCATAACTTTACTTGGTATTTTGTGAAAAACTTTTTCAATTTTTTTTTCTACATTGTAACAAGGTATAAAAATTAATATTTTGCTCATGAAAAAATTTATTTAATTATGCAAATTAAATTAATTGAAAAATACTCCAACACAAACTTTTTTATTGTTTTATTAAGTTCAATAATATTATTTCTAACATATAAATACAATTTATATAAATTTCCAGAAGCCATAAATGGCCCTCTTATGCCATGGGATGGTGGAAGATATTTAAGACCTAATAACTTTTTGGAAATTATTGAGGAACAATATTTTAGTTCATTTCCTTTTTATTATTTTTTTGTAGGATTATTTAAAAAATACAAGCTTTTGCCAATTTTACCAATATGTCAGTTTTTAATATTTCATATTTCATGTATTTATTTTTTTAAAGTAATAAAAAAGAATTACAATTTGATTGTAGGCTATATTTGTTGGGGTTTATTAGTTTTAAATCCAATTTTTTTCAAATGGTGCCATGCTGTTAATCCTTTAATTCTCACAATATCGTTGTGTATAATAAGTCTAAATTTAATTCTCTCCAAAAAAAATAATGTTTTAATTTCTTTTTTAATTTTAATTATACTTTTAAAAAATGATGCTAAACTAATTATGAATTATATCATATTAAATTATTTTTTCTTTGTTAAAATTTATGAAAAGATAAATAAAAAAATATTCATATTTCTATTTTTAATTACATTATTAATTATATTAAACCATTTTTATATTTTAATTCAAAATACATCATCAAGTTTTATTACTTTTGAAGAGTCTGCGCTTGGGTATGATATTTTAAAACAAGGAGCGTCTTTAAAATATTTTAATTCTGATGTTGTGGCAATTTGTGATTTGACTGAAATGAATTCTCTCAAGAGTCATTTATGTATGATAAAGAATGATTTTATTTATTCTTTAGAATTATATAGTAAGAGATTTATTTATGGTTTTTTTTGGATTTCTCCACATTGGTCATTTCAATATCAAGTATTGTCAAAATGTATGATAATATTTTATTATTTATTCTCAATTTTTAAGTTTAAGGAAAATCAGAATAAACTTTTATTATTGTCTAACTTTTTTGCACCATTTTTTTTAATACTACCTTATATATTAGATGGCAATCAGAGATTTGTAACTCATGCATATATATTTATAACCCCATTAGCAGGAATGGGTTTTTATTTATTTTTTAATTTTATAATGAAATTTAGGAATTGACATATATAAGTTCCTCGATAATTTTTTTAGTATTGTAAGTTAATTTCCATTTTGGATATCTTGTTTTAAATTTTTTAATATTTGAAATATACCATTTGTGATCACCCACTCTAGGTGTTGTTTCAAAAGTTAAATTAATTTTATATTTCAATTTATTTTCTATAATATTTACCGCTTCAATTATTGAGCAATTGGAATATCTGCTTCCTCCAATATTAAAAACCTCACCATAATTTGGTTTTTGGAAAACATGCCAAAAAGCATTTACCAAATCATAGCTATGAATATTATCTCTAACTTGCTTACCTTTATATCCAATACAGTTATATTTTTTATTATTTAAGCAAGATTTAACTAAAAAAGACAAAAATCCATGTAGTTTTGCACTTTGGTGATTTACTCCAGTTATACAGCCTGCCCTAAAAATAGTTGTCTTTAAGCCAAAATTTTTACCATATTCTTGTGCTATTAAATCTGCATAAGCTTTAGAACAACCAAACAAACTGTGTATTGAATTATCTATTTTAAAATTTTCTGGTATGCCTTTAAATAATTTATTATTCTTACTTAATTCAAATCGTTTTTTTTTCTCAAGAATATTTAGTTTGTTAGGACTATCACCATACAATTTATTTGTAGACAAAAATATAAAATTAGCATCTGGACAATAGTTTTTGGTAAATTCAAGAAGTTTTAATGTAGCTGTTGAATTTATATTAAAATCTTTAAAAGGATCTCTATAAGCCCAATCATGAGATGGTTGTGCTGCACAATGAATAATCAATTTAATATTTTTTTTTGAGTTTTTTAAAAATTTTTGAAATCTTATCTGAGTTAATATCTAGATTATAATGTTTATATTTTTTTAATTTACTTAAGTTTTTTTTTGTTATTGAGATATCGCCATCTTTTCCAAAAAAAAATTTTCTACTATTATTATCAATACCATGAACATTAAATCCTTTATCAATAAAAAACCTTGTTGCTTCTGAACCTACCAATCCACATGAGCCTGTTACAATTATTTCCGACATTTCAAAAATATTTTCTAATTTTTTTTTTATTTTCTAAAATCCATATATGAATATCATCGAATATATCATATAAATTTTTCTTTGGTTCCCACTTATAAAACTTTTTTAATTTTTTATTTGATGTAACAAAATAAGGTATATCATATTTAGAAGTATTAGCCGTTTTTAAAATCCTTATTTTTTTATTGAGTTTTTTTTCACACATTGAAACTAAGTTTTTCAAGCTTATTGAGTTATTTATACCTCCCCCTAATGTAAATAAATTATTATTAATTTTATTTAACTTATTTATTTGTAAATAAATTAACTCACATAAATCTGAAATATGAAGCACATCTCTCACTTGATTACCGTAACCTCCAAATCCTATAAACTTTATATGTTTATTATTCAAAGCTCTCCACAAAAACAAACTAAAAAAACCTTGGTCAATTTTTCCAAATTGCCAAGGTCCAGCAATAACACCACATCGGTTTATTAAGTATTTAAATTTATATAAATATGCAAATTCTTTTATTAAATCTTCAGACGCAAGTTTTGAAAAGCCATATAATGTTTTAGGAGAACTTACAGAAAATTTATCATCAATCTCTTTTTTAATATTTATAGTGTTTTTCAAAACTGGTTTAGTAAGATTTTTTAAATCTTTTAGAGAATTTACTCTACTAGAAGATATAAAAATTATATCAGATTTATCCTTAGCACATTTCATTAAAATATTTTTTGTACCTATTAAATTTGTATTAAATACTCTCTGAATATCTTTATGAGAATTTTCTACAGAAGCTTCAGCACAGCAATCTATAATTAAATTAAATCTTGGTAATTTGTCTATAAGATTTTTATTAGATATATCTATATTATAATTCTTAATTTTTTTATTTTTTAATCTTGCTAAATTTAATTTTGAACCTTTTCTGAATAAATTATCTAATGACCATACGCTAAAGCCTTTTTTTTTAAGATATAAAGTTAAATTAGATCCTACAAATCCACAACCGCCAGTAATTAAAATTCTCATTTGTTAATTTATTTATTAAAATTTATAAATCTTTTAAATAATTTAAAATAAAAGTATACATTTTAAAAAAAAAAATTATCAACAATTTTATTATGTCACTTTCACTTATAATTCCGTGCAGAAATGAAGCTGAGAATATCAAAAAAACTATTTTTGAGATTAACAAAAAAATTAAGATTGATGATTTTGAAATAATTTTAATTAATGATTTTAGTAATGACAATACAGTAGATGTATTTAAACAATTAAGTTTAAAATATAAAAATATTAGATTTTTTGATAATCCTAAAAAAGGTTTAGGAGGTGCAATAAATAAGGGTTTAAATGAATGCTCAAAAAAATATATCTGTTTTTTCATGGCAGATTTATCAGATGATATAGATGACTTAAATAATTATTTTGAAATTATTAATAAAGATAGCTTAGATGCAGTACTTGGATCAAGATTTATTAAAGGATCAAAAATTAAAGATTATCCAATCTCAAAGCTAATTCTTAATAGAATATTTAATTATTTCGTTAAATTAATTTTTTTTTCAAACTACAATGATTTTACAAATGCATTTAAAATATACAAAACATCAAGTTTGAAAGAACTAAAACCAATAGTTTCTGAAAATTTTAATGTATTTTTGGAAATGCCTCTTAAAATCGTTAGCAGAAATTATAGTTATAAAATTATACCAATAAATTGGTATAATAGAAAACATGGAGAAGCAAAATTTAAAATAAAAGAATTAAGCTCAAAATATATTTTTACCTTAATTTATTGCTTTATTGAAAAACATCTCTTATTAAAAAAAAAAATTAAATGATGAAAATTTAAATTATTTATGAAGTGTAAAAATTTTATTTAAAAGAATATAATTAAAATATTAGTTATTTAACATTTCATCGATTAAATAGTTAATGTCTAGTTTAGGCTTCCATCCAATTAATTTTTCTGCTTTTTTATAACTTCCCCGTAAATAATTCACATCTGTCGGCCTAAAATATTTTTTACTAACCTCAATAATAGGCCTGCCTTTGCAGTAACCTTTTTCATTTAATCCCTTTCCCCTCCACTCAATATCTATATCAAGTTTTTTAGCTACTAACTCTACAAATTTTTTTACTGAAATTTGTTTGTTTGTTGAAATTACATAATCATCAGGCTTTTTCATTTGCATTATTTTCCACATTGCATAAACAAAGTCTTTAGCATGACCCCAATCCCTAATTGAGTATAAATTTCCTAATACTAATTTTTTACTTTTTCCATTTTTAATTTTTTTTAATCCATCTACTATTTTTTTTGTTACAAAAGTCTCACCTCTTCTTGACGATTCATGATTAAATAAGATACCGTTACAAGCAAAAATATTATGTGCTTCTCTATAATTTTTAGTTGCATAAAAAGAGAAAACTTTTGATATTCCATAAACTGATTGAGGATTAAATTTTGTTTTTTCATCCTGTATTTTTTTATCAGTATTACCAAACATTTCTGAGCTCGATGCCTGATAATATTTAATTTTTTTATTAATTAACTTAATTGCTTCTAATATTCTTAATGATCCTAAAGCATCAACATCTGCAGTATATAGTGGTATTTCAAATGAAACTTTTACATGACTTTGAGCTGCAAGATTGTAAATTTCATCTGGTTTAATTTTTTTAATTAAATTAATTATACTTAGAGTATCTGTAACGTCACCATAATGTAATTGAAAATTTTTGTTATTATAGAATATGTGATCAACTCTTTTAGTATTTATTAAAGAGGACCTCCTTTTAACTCCATGAACTTCATATTTATTTTTTAGTAACAACTCAGATAAATAAGAGCCATCTTGACCAGTTACACCAAATATTAGCGCTACTTTACTTTTCATATATATGATTTATACATCATTAATAAAATTAAAAAATAATTAATAGAGAAGTATTAAAATTTAATTCAAAATGAAACAAGAAAATTTTAATCTTTTAGAGTTTTTAAATAAAAAAAAATATATACTATTTCTATTTCTTATAATATCTTTATCAATTTCATACCTCATTCAATATTATGAAACATTGAAATATGAAAAAATTGAAAAGGAAAGAATAAGCAATGTTGGATCAGACCCAAATACATTTGAATTCGATCAGGCTTATGAAGAGTACATTGATTATCAATATTATATTTGGTTTGAAAAAATTTATCCCGGCTTTCATGTAAGCATAATTTTGGGTGAGGTTTTTGAGGAATTACTCATTGAAAGATTCTTTGAATTTGAAAACAGATATGTTCCAGGAAGAAAAAGTTCGAATAATTATTATTACTATGCTTTTTTTCATGATAAAGACTTGGATGTTAATGTCATTAAAAAAAAGTTTGAGGAAAAAAAAACTCAATTTATATCCAAACAAAGAAAACTTATAGATAAGTTTATTTTGCAAAAAGGAGGTAACGAATTTGTTAATAAAAAGGAATTTGATTTATTTCTTTTAAATGAAGTTGAATTGTATTTGAAAAAAATAAAAAGAGTCCAATATTTAAAAAGAAAAGATTACGATAAGAAAGTTAAGCAAAAAAATCCAATTTATGAACCAGATCTTATTCAATCAGAAATTCCTAAGAGTAAAGAAAAACAGACAAATAAGTTATTTTTTCATCCTGAGGTAATAATACTTCTTATATATTTTGTTTATTTCTCTTATTATTTTTTCAGACTGACACTAAAATCAAAAAAAGTTAGTTAATTTGTTTTTTTTTGAAAAAAATTAACGAAAAAGTATAAAAATAAATTATTGATAGCCAGTTATTAAAAAAACTTCCTGTTGGTAAGACTGGTATAAATTGTACTACTAAAGCTCCCAGAGGTAGTATTAAATATATATATTCCGACCGCTTTTTTTTAAAATAATAGTAAAAATATTTAATAAAAGACTTATATATAAAATAAATACCAAATATAAAAATTGTAAAGCCCAATATACCAGTCTCAGCTAGAATTTGAGCATAATTGTTATGAGGATGTGTTGAGCATCCTTTAACTATGTGATTATATTTTTTGCATTCAATTCTAAAAGATCTAGGACCTGCACCTAATAATTTGTTATCTTTAAATATGTAGTAAGAACTTATCAAATGTTTTGAATGTGCTTCGGAAATCCAATTAAATTTATTATTCTCAAAAATTTGTGTGTATGTAGTATTTATTAATCTATTAAATATTTTACTCTCGTATTTAAGTGATCCAAATAAAACTATTGGTAAAAGGAATAATAATATTATTGTATTTCTAAAATTTTTTCCTATCGCAAGTATTAATAAAATATTAAATAACATAATAATAATTGCAACTCTTTCACCTGTAAATAATATTATGAAAAAACACAATAAGTAAAAGATAACATTATAATTATTAGCTAAATAATTTTTGTATTTAATATAAGAAAAAAAACTTATAACTGGTAATAATCTTGATAAGTAACTACCCAATATTTCTTCACTAAAAAAAATGCCTGATATATTAAAAGTAAATCTCTTCGAGTATTCACCTGAGTTGCCTAAGAGACTAGTTCCAGAAATAATCTGAACAAGTGCATCAATAATAATAACTAAAAAAAATATAAATAAAAAGTTTATATATTTATCGTTAAAATATTTTTGATCAAAAAAGTATTTTGCACAAATTAAAAATAAAATTAATCTAAGATAAAAAAAAAATTTAACTATTAGAAAAAAGTTTTGATAAAGGATAGCGGATAATAAAATAGTTGAATAAAAAATATAAAAAAAAATAAAGATTTTTTCTTTGAATATATCTATTTTTTTATACTTAAAGATTTCATGTAATATTATTATAATAAATATATTGAAAGTAATTTCAGCAATCAATGGACCTATTGTTAATGAGATAGGTATAAATAAAAATATAATATTAAGGATATTTTTTTTTAGAATTGGGGGATCATGACTCATAGTTGAAAATCTGAAAATCTTTTAGGAATAAGATTTTTTAAATCGATAATGAAACCATCTTTTTTTTTAATTTTATTTAAATAATTAACTTTAATCTTTTTGAATAAATTATGTTTTATTCCAATAACTATAATATCAAATTTATCTTTTTGTTTGGGAAGATTTTTAAGTAAGACAATTTTTTTATTTATCTCACTATCAATTTTAGTTTTAATATATGGATCAAATGCGGTAATATTCATGTTTTTTTTAACTAACATTTCTGAGAGTTGAATTAATTGTGAGTTTCTTGTATCAGGACAATTTTCTTTAAATGTTAAACCTAACATCAATACCTTTATTTTTTTTTTAGGTTTTTTTTTATTTAAAATTCTTAAAATATTTTTAAGCACCCACCTTGACATGCCATCATTTAATTTTCTTCCAGACAAAATTATTTTTGGGTAATATTTATTTTTTTTAGAAATATAAGTTAAATAGTAAGGGTCTGTACTAATACAATGCCCACCTACAAGTCCTGGCTCATACTTATGAAAATTCCATTTAGTTGATGCAGCATCAATAATTGATTTTGTATTTAAGTTAAGTTTATTGAATATTATCGATAGCTCATTAAATAAAGCTATATTTATATCTCTTTGTGTATTTTCAATTATTTTGGCTGCTTCTGCAACTTTAATACTTTCAGCTTTGTAAGTTCCTGCTCTTATAATTGATAAATATAAATTATTAACAAATTTTAAAGTTTTTTTAGTGCTAGCTGAAACAACTTTCACTACATTTTCTAATGTGTGAATTCCATCTCCAGGGTTAATTCTTTCTGGGGAGTAACCACAATAAAAGTATTTTTTATTTTTTTTTTTAAGTACTTTTTCATAAACATCATTTTTTACATAATTAATTGAAGACTTTTTTTCAATTATTTTTGCACATATTTCATCTGTGGTACCAGGGAAACTTGTTGATTCAAAAATTACAATATCTTTATGTTTGACAATTTTTGAAATTAATAAACAAGCGTTTTTTAGTGGATTTAAATCAGGATCTTTATTTTTTTTTACTGGTGTGGGGACTGTTACGATTAATATATTACAATTTTTTAAATCTTCAATATCAGAAGTAATATAATTAGAAATATATTTAAATTCTTTCATTTTCAATTGTAAAGTTGTGTCTTTATTTTTTTTTAAATCTAAGATTTTTTTTTTGTTTATATCAAAGCCTAAAGTGTCATATTTCTGTGAAAATTTTACAAATAATGGTAATCCAACATATCCAAGACCAATTACTCCTATTTTTATTTTTTTAAGCTTCATCTAAAATTTTTCAAATATTTATTAATAATGTTTACTTCATTAAAATTTTTTTCAACAAATCCTCTGCCATTTATAGAAAACTTTAATTTTTTTTTATAGTTTAAATTATGAAATTTTATCATCATATTTGCTAAATCATTCTTATTCTTAATTACTTTAATATAACCATTAAAATTATTTTTAATAATCTGCTTACATCCACCTATCTTATTTGTAATAGCTGGTCTTCCCATTGATAAACTCTCCAAAAGAGATCTATTTATTCCCTCTGGGTATGTAGTTGGTAGTACCATACAGTCGGATTTACTTATTAAATTTCTTATATCATCTCTAGGTTTAATAAATTTTACTACTTTATTTTTTTTCCATAAATCCAATTCCTTTTTAGAGATTGAGTAATTATCCTCTTTAAAATCACCTATGGCAATAAAACTAGTATTTTTGTATTTTTTTTTTACTATTCCTGAGGCTTCCACAAAAAGCTTTATACCCTTTAAAAGTAAAAAACGTCCAATAAATATAAATACTGTATTTTTTTTATTATTTGGTTTTGTATAGTTATAATGTTTAAGATTTATTCCTGTCCCATTAATTAAAGATAACTTTTCTCTAGGAATCAAATTTTTTTCTTTTAATAGTTCATAATCATTATTTGTTACAGCATAAAATTTAAAAATTTTTGATTGAGATATTCTAAATAAAAAAAATATCATTTTTTTAAAGAAAAAATTTTTTGTTAGACTTAGTCCAAAACCATCAAGTGTATTTATTACCTTAACTTTTTTTGTTTTCAGTAATAAACTACTATAAATAATTGGTTTTATAGTAAAATTTATTACTACATCAGGTTTATACTCTTTAAATAAATTTTTTAGTTGAAATAATAAAATAATTTCCTTCCAGGGGTTTGTATTTTTAGAAAAAATATCAATAAAATAAATTTTCGAACCAATTTTTTTTAATTTCTTTACATTTTTATCTTTTAAGGAGGCAACCAAAACTTCATTCTTATTTTCTATAAATTTTTTAATAAAACTTGATCTAAAATTATAAATACTCCAAAATGTATTTGATATGATTAATATTTTCATAGAGAAAAATTACATATAATATTTTTTTTATTTAAATTAAAGTGTTATTGTTATATTCAAACTTTGAATGGATAAATATAAGAATTTCATATATTGTGTTTCTTTTATTATAGTAATTTTTGTAGTATCGAATTTTCTTCCATGGACTAATCCTTATCCTGAACATGGAGTTTATAAACCATTTAATGATTTAATTTTTTTCTGGCAGTATGATTCTGACACTCCAGGAGAAGTATTATCATCTCTATATTTCCCAGAATATTTTGAAAAAAATAATACAAGACTAGAGCGACCTGGATATCTTATTCCATCATTTTTTTTTTCTGAATTTTTAAAAAATATTTTTAATTTATTTAATATAGAATTATCAGACTTATATTTTGGGACTGCAGGATATTTAATAACTAAAATTGTTTTTTATTTAATATCTATGTTGATGTGTATAAAAATTTATGAAAGATATTTTGACAGAAAGATTGCAATAATATCAACATTTGCATTATTTTTAGGCTGGGAAAGTATAAGAATGATTTCACAAATCAATACAAGTGAATTTCAATTTCTTTACCCTATTATCGCGACATATCTAATCAGTAATGTTCGTCAAGAAAGAATACTTAAATCTTTAATTTTAGTTTTTTTTATAGGGTATTTGATAACTGTTAAACATAATATCGCAATAATCCTCACAATTATTAGCTATTTTCTAATCTATAAAAAAATTAAAGAAGCATTTTTATTCATAATTGTAATTTCTTTATTCCCATTATTTTATTTAATTTATATAAATAACCTTGGTTATGAAATCTATTTTCATTTATTTGAAAGTGATCATAGTTATGGTTCATGGATTTTAAGTAGTGATTTAAACACAATTTTTTTAACATTTATTAGAAGTATTTTTGTTTTTCTTAAGTACAATTTTGATTATTATTTTTTATTTTTATTACCTTTTATAATATTTTTGTCTAACAAAAATTCATATATTAAATATAGGAAAGAAATATTATTTGGATTTCTATTAATATTTTTTACTTTTATCCAAGGATATGCAGCACAAAAATTTGGTAGATTTACATTTGATCAAATGACATATCATACAAGAGCCTATATGGTGGGTGATTACGCTTTTATTATTTTTTGGACGTTTGGTATTATTTTACAGAATAATTATAATTTATTTAAAAAATACATATATTTTATATTTTTAGTCTGGTTTTCATATTCCTCAATTTTCTTTATTAATCTTCCATGGAAACATCCAAATGAACAACCATCAAGAAATTGGGAAGTAAGAGTTAAAAATTTACCTAAGTAAATATTTTTAATAATTTATAACTTGATAATAATTTTTCAATACTTATTAACGTAATGATAGATATGGGTAAAATACAAGGTAACCTATATCTCCAATCATAATCAATTAATAAAATTGAATGAAAAAAACAAAAAGAAATTACAGAGAGTAACATGGCCAATATGACTTTTTTTTGTGTTTTGTTGAAAGAATTAAAATTAAATATAGCCAATAAAGATAGAGAATATAATGGTAAAAATATTATTAAATTTATCAAATTATGTTTAAAACTAAACAATTTATCAATAAAGAAAAAAAAATTTAAAAATCTTAATAATATAATTTTTATAATATCTAATATATCATTTGGGTTTTCAACATATGTATGAGGTCTATCATTTATTATTATACCTTCCAAAAAATAAGATCTATGATATTGGAAAGTGTCACTTAATGATTCAAAAAAAATATTATTAATTATTAAATAAGAGGATAAAAATATAAATAAAATATAAAACATTAATAATATAAATATTTTATATCTAAATTTTTTTGAATCATCTATTGATGAATTTAAATAAAAATATTGCATTGTAATAAACACAAGCACTATTCCTGGCGGACGCGTAAGTATTATAAGCACCAGTAAAGCGGAAGTAATAATATTATTCTTCGTAAATATCAAATTAGTAATAAACATAAAAACTAAAAAACTAAAAAAAAAATCAGTAAGAATATAATTTGACCAGTTTAAATAATCATAGTTCAAGAGTAAAAAATAAGGTAAAAATTGATAAATTTTAATTATTTCTGAGAAATTTTTTTTAAATAAAACAAGAGTGTAAATAAAACACAATATGTTTGAAAAAAGAAATATTTCCTTCCAATGTTCTCTAAAAAGAAAAGTAATTTTAAAATATATAACAGATATATAAAACATTACTCCATCAATCCCTCTTTCATCGTATAAATATAAAATATTGTTTTTTATTGAAAAATTAATTTCATTAGACCACTCTATAAATCTTTGAGTATCTGTTGATGTTTTATAACCTGTAAAAATAAAAAAAAGTAAAAGAAGTAGAATTGGAAAAATATAATAAAAAATGAAATTTTTATTTAAATATTTCATTATGAAAAATATTTTAAATATAATATCTTTGGTAATAGTTTTATTTTAGTCATTAAAAGAACAACAAATTTAAAGTATTTTAAAATATCATAATAAGTAAAGAAATCTTTAAAATTTCTGTTCTCTTTTTTTAATATTTCATCAAATTCTTTTTTGGAAATATCTAGTTTATTTAAAACAAAATCTAATAGATTTTCCTCATCATCAATTTTAACTTTTTTACTTATCAATTCTCTTGCTTCTTCAATTTTTATTTTTTTGGATCTTATCATTGCAGATAAATCAGTTTTTCTTCTATCTATATTAAACTTTTTTGGAAGATAATATGAGATACAAAACTTAGTAAAAGTAGATTCATGATGATGGGATCCATAATAATTCCAGTCAAATTTATCTTTTAATATAGATATTACTTTATCATTATCATATTCAATAAAGTTTAGTGGTAAAACAGTTTTGATATTCCTTAGAAATTTATACTTTATTAAATCTATAATTGTAAAATTATCAAATTTCTTTAAATTTCCCTTACCATACTTTCTGAAAATACTTTTTATGTATAAACCATCCATATAGGTCCACTCTAAGGGGTCTAAACCTTCTGTTCTAAAAGAGTGACCATTAAATACATAATTTATTTTTTCTCTATGGGCAATTTCGTACATAGTTTTAAATATTCCAATATCGGTTGTTATATCTACGTCTGGTACTGAAGCAAAGAAAAACGATCTAGTTACATTTTTAAATGTTTCCCAATCAGCTACTTTAGTTTCTAAATCAATATTCATTTTAGAGCAAACAGAGTGAATATTGCTAACCGATATTTCTGAATTAAACCCATTATCAAAGTGTACAGCTAAAGGTCTTAAGCCTAAAATTTTTTTGGTTACATATAAAGAATAAGAGCTATCTCTACCTCCGCTTACTCCACATATACAATCATATTTTTTGTGTTTTCCCTCTTTTTTTATTTTAGAAGCGATTTCTTTTAATCTATCTAGAGAATTATCTCTTAATTGGTACTCTTTTTCCATCTCTTTATGAGCTTTACAATACTTACATTCACCTTTACCATCTATTTTAAGATTTCCAACAGTTTCATCCATTAAACAAAATTTACAATTCATCATACTTTTTTTTATTCTGAAGGATAATTATAGATAAAATTCCAAAAATTAAATAAATTATTAATAATGATACTCTAAATATTCCAGTTAGAAAAATTATTTCCGAGAATTTGATTTCCATAGATTTAGTGCCGATGTACAACATTGTTTCTGTAATTCCGATAGATAAGGGTGTAAAATTAAAAAAAAAACTAATTGAGGTAATAGCCGATGCTAAACTACTAAATCCAATATTAAATATTCCTTTAAGTTCATAAAATCCTGAAAAATAAATGCACATAAGAACAATATATTGATAAAAAAAAAGCTTAAAAAAAAAGGGGAGATTCTTATTATACTTAATAAATAAATTCTTTAAGAATAAGAAATTTTTTTTATTTAAAACAGTAAGTACAATAGAGATTTTTTTAAAATTATAAATTATTAATAATGAAAAAAATAACAATAAAAATAAGATTAGTATTAAGATAAAAAGATAATCTTTATATTGTAAAACTTGAAATACAATATTAAATAAAACAGTTAATCCCATGAAAACGAACAACTCAAGTAAAGCAAGTAAAAGCGTAAAAAAAATAAAATCTTTGATATCTACTTTATAATTTTTTTTTAAATAAACACATCTGAAAAATGTTCCAAAAAAATTAAATATTGTGTTAAGCAAATATGTAATATTGATAATTAAAAAACATATAAATAGTTTTTCTTTTTGATTTGTAAATATTTGAATTATTTTTCTTTGATTAAAGCTTTCGATTATTAGATAATTTAATGATAAAAAAAGAATAAATATTATAAATTTAAAATCAATTTTTAGTAGAAAATTAAATGTTTCATTTTTGTTTGTGATATAGTTTTTAATTCCTATTAAAATTACTATTAGTAGTAATGTAGAGAGAATAGATCTAATGATTAAATTTTTATTCATATCTATCAATTAAATGAGTTAATTCATTTTGATTTAAATAATTTATTAAAACTGCATCATTATTACCAAACAAACAAAACATGCTTGATGATGCAGCAGCTGATATGTATGTCTGATCAAATAATTCTAAAAAACTATCAAATGAATTGGCTCCACCACTGGCAATTACAGGTATCTCAAATTTATTATGTATTTTTTGATATAAGTTTATATCAAATCCTTTCCTAGTACCTTCTCTTGAGATAGAATTTAATACGATTTCTCCAGCGCCAGCGGACACAATTGAATATAAATGATCAGTTAATTGTTTCTCGTATTTTTTTTTTCCATTATCGTAGAAAATCCCATATTCTTTGCCATTATTTATTACATCAACACCGACTACCACACTTTGACTTCCAATTTCATTCGATATATCCCTTATAAGCTCATAATTATTTATTATTGTTGAGTTTAAAAAAATTTTTTCTGCACCAGAATTTATGAGAAATTTTGCTTGGTTTACGGTTGATATATTTCCACCAACTGTAATGGGCATAAATATTTCACTAGATATTTTTTTAAGCAGATTTGCATCAAAATAATTATTTTTTTCTTTTGCTGATTTATCTAGTATTATCAGCTCATGTGCATTTTTTTTACTATAAATTCTTACAGCATTAAAAATATCCCCAATATATTTGTGATTTTGAAAATTTTTTCCTTTAATCATAATATTATTTTCAATTAATATTGAAGGAATTACTCTAATTCTTTTTTTTTTCATCAAAATTTCTCAACAAAATTTTTTAGAAAATTTGCACCATTCTGTAAACTTTTCTCAGGATGAAATTGGACACCTATTATATTTTTTTTTATAAAACCTGCACAAAATTCAATATTGAAATTTGTAGTTATTAAATCAATATTAATTTCTTTGATTGAAGGGTAATACGAATGACAAAAATAGAATCTCGATTTTTCATGTCCATCATAATTTAAAAATCTATTTTTGGATTTAATAGGAGACCAGCCAATGTGTGGTATATTATTAACCTGACTTATTAAAAACTTTGTGCAATGACCATTAATTATTTTTAATCCTTCACTATCTCCTTCTTCACTATAATTTAATAGTAGTTGCATACCAACACAAATACATAATATTTTTTTTTCTTTTTCAATTATTAGATGCTTAATTATTTTATCGAGTTCATACTTTTGCAAATTTCTCATGCAAGCATCAAATCTTCCAACACCAGGTAATATAATTTTATCGCACTCAAGAAGTTCATCCATTTTTTTTGTTATAATAGATTTTATTTTCATCCTTTTCAAAATATTGAAAACTGAATTTATATTACCTGTTTCTGTATCAATAATTCCAATCATGAAATTTAAAATTATTATTAAAAATTTTCTATATTTGTAAAATAATTAAAAAATTTAAATATTTTAATAACTCTTTCACCTTTATTAGTGATATACAATTTGTCATTTTTTTTTTCTACATTTTTTAAATGTAATTGCTCATCAATTCTTTTTTTAAACTGTTCTTTTTCAATAAAAAAACTATCATACATTTTATCTCTTGTTTCCTCAAAACTAATACCATTGCTTGTTTTAATAGATGTCAAAATATACATTGAAGGAGATCTATCACCGTTTACTACAAATGTCATAAGTATTGCATAATTTAATAAAAAACTAATTAATGATGAGGTAAAAAAATTAAGTAAATCCTCTCTTTTTCTTTTATTTTTCAAAATTATAAAAATTATAAATAAAGGAATTAACAATATTAAGTAAAGATTTAAAAATTCTAAATAAACATAATCACCTGGAAATAAATTTCTTTTTGTTAGATATAATATAAAAAAAATTAACTCATGTATTATTAAAAATAAAACAAATTTTTTATACATTTTTTATTTTTCCAAAATAAATAATATTTATAAAATAAAGTAGTGTTACTGTTAAAAGAGCAAAATAAATATTTCCAATAATTAAATATAAAAGAATTGGAAGTGTTATTGAAAAAATATTAATTAATAGTACTGTTTTTTGTGACTTTGTTTTTTTAAAAATAATATGATGAATATGATTGTCGTCTGGATAAAATGGATGCTTCCCCTTTATAGTTCTAGAAAAAAAAAGTCTGATTAAATCTAAACCAGGATAAAATAAAATTAAAAAAATTTCTTCTACTGTCATGAATGCACCCGCATAGTTATAAGTTTTTATTATTAAACACGATAAAATATAAGATAAAAGATAGGAGCCATTATCCCCAAGGAATGTTTTATTCCTTAAGTTTAAATATAAAAAGAAAGCCAGTGGTATTAAAAGGTAAATTGAAAAAAGATTTGAGTCTTTTATTAAAATAAATATTAAAATTACTATTGAATAAAATCCTGATTGACCATTAAGACCATCAAACATATTAAAGGTATTTAAAAATATTATGAAACACAAAATAGTAAAGAAAATACTAAATTGTTCAATATTTATTGAAAATGTGTTGTTAAAATTTAACGATTTTATGATTAAGCTTGGATCAATAATTAAAGACACATACATTAATATAGTTAAAATCAGAATTTTATTAGTAGGTGAAATTCCATATTTGTCGTCATAAACTCCAAAAAAACATATTAATGTTCCTATTAAGATTAGATTGATTAGACTTCTTTCCCCTTCAAAACTAAGTAATACACCTGAGTCAAGTAAATAAAATAATGCATAAAAAAATATTATGTTTAATAAAATAATTATACCACCCATGAGCGGTATAGGTTTAGTATGAATTTTTCTCTTTTCTTTGGGCATATCATAAATACTAAAAAAATTAGCAAAATTTTTAAAATAAACTAATATGATAAAATTAAGAATTAAGATTAAAATGATTATATGAGGTTCAATTAAATTTAAATTTTCAGATATTTGATTTTTTATCATTTAAAGACCATATCAAAAAAAGTAGAAATTATACGGTATATAAGATCCACTATGTACTGAATAAGTAAACATTATAGTCATATAACTTAAGTGAATTAGAAATAAAATTAACATAATAATTTCATCAAATTTATTATTAAAATGTTGCTGAAACTTAATCACTATAATTGGGTTTATAATTATAAGGTACATCATAAACCTTAGCGTGACTATAGGACTAATAAAATAAATTAAAAGAAATAATATATTAAACAAAGCCACAATAAATATAATTTTGTCAGACCTATTTTGGGTTGATTTTTTACTTAATGAAACTAAAAAAAATATTAGTAAATATGAATAGTTTAAAAATAATAATTTGATAATTGGAAATTGTAATTCATGATTTGCTGGAGAGGTTATTACATACCAATTAAAATGACCAAGTAATGTAAATTTATATAATAAAGAAAAAATAATTAATGTAATAAATACATATATTAAATAAATAAATATTTTTTTATTTTCCTCAATTTTTTCAATCAATATTACTAATGTAGATATTATTAAATAAATTATTGAATATTTATGAAACAACATTGCTATTAAACAAGTTAAAATTAATTTTTTGTGATCTTTATTTAATAATAATGTGATAATGTAAAGTCCAATAGAAATTGAAATAGCTTGCCTTATTAAAGAAAATGAGAAAATTAAATAAAGTGTGGGTATAAATATTATTGAGGCGATTGTGTAGTTTTTAATTTTTTCAGAAAAATGATAAAATCCAAAACAAAATATTAATGAAACTAAAAATTTAATTGACCAGAAATCTAAACGAAGAACGTTTCCAAATAAAATATAAAGCCCTGAGTATAAATAATCATAAGGTAAGTATCTAAAACTTTCAATAATTGAAAATATTTCTAAATTTCTTATATAATTATAATCTTTAGTATACCTTCCAATATCTGTACCAATATCACCTCTTAATGTTGAAAATAAAATTAAAATAGAAAATAAACTAAAAAGAAAAAAAATTTTCTTTTGGTATAAATTTTTGTCGATACCTATCGATAATAAAACTATTAATACATAAAGTGAAAAATATACAAACAATTAATTTTCCCAAACATTTATATAGTTTTCAACCATATTATTTAAAGTAAATTTAGAAATTACATGGTTTCTCGAATTAAATCTTCTATTTTCCCATTCGGATTCATTCAAAAAATATTCTTCAGAGGCTAAATTGATTTTATTAGCAAGTTCTTTTGGTGATTTAACTGGAACTAGCCATCCATACTTATCAACTATTAATTTTGAGTCTCCAACATCTGTTGAAATACATGGTACACCGTAACCCATTGCTTCAGCCACAACATTTGGGAAACCTTCATTTCCAGCACTGGACAATATATGAAGATCTATTTTATCAAAAAAGGATGCAATATCAGAAATCATTCCATCATAGATTATATTATTTTTTAATTCTTTATGCTCAAAGATCTCTAATAATTTTTTATTATTTTTATCAATTTTATCACCAGCTAGATAAACTATCCATTTACGTTTTGTTAATTTGTTAAAATGAATTAAAGATTTAGCTAAATTTAAATAATCTTTTTGAGGATCCCACCTAGCTAACATGCCTATTTTAAATATTTTATCACGATTTTTATTTTTAAATATCATTTGAGAAGTATCATAACCATTATTAATTATGCTTATCTTTTCCTCTTTATATCCAAACTCAATATGAACATCTTTTGATTTTTTTGAACAACTAATTATTTTAGTAGGAATAGAATTAGATAGGTATGCGCAGATCCTAGATATAATTATTGTAGAAATTGATGCCCATTCTCTCTTTAAATTTGAATTTCTTATATTCCAAAAAATTTTTTCAATTTTATAAAATCTTCCTACCAATCCTCCTAAAAAATCAGCATGATACATCCAGGTTTGAATTATATCAGGTCTTTCCTCTTTTATAATTTTACATAAAGTTAAAAAACCTTTTAATGAAAACTTTCCTTTTTTCATATTTAATTTAATTAATTTTATACCCTCTTTTTTAAAGAATTTTTCATAGTCGCCAAAATCTATAAAAGATATAATTGTGTGTGAAAATTTTTTTTCATTTTTAACTAATCTGGCTAATATAGTTTGTGCTCCTCCTGATCCTAGTCCAGAAATAATATGAAAAATTTTAAAACCTTTATTTTTATTTGAACTATTCCAAAGTTGATTGAAACTATCAACCATCTTTGAAATATTGTATTCCAGATTTATTCTTTTATTGGACTTTATTTTTAATTTTTCCCATTCACTTTCATTATTTTTATACATTTCTAAAGCTTCAATAAATGCATTTGCTAACTTTATTTTATTTCTTGGCTCTACAATCCAGCCTGTATCATTAATTATTTTTTCAGCATCTCCAACTTTTGTTGATATATTTGGCACACCTGCTCTCATGGACTCGGCTATTACATTTGGAAAACCTTCACTTCTACTTGATAAAACATGAGCATCAATAGATTTATAAAAATCATCTATATCCTCTTCATTATAATCACCAACTAATTTGACCAAATCGTTTATTTTAAGGTCATTTATAATTTTCCTCAATTTGCTGTTATCTTCATTTATTCTGTGACCAGCTAAAACAAAATTTACTTTGATTTTTTTACTTATTTCTTTAAATTCATCTAGAGATTTAAAGTAAGCTATTGAACTTAACAAGTTGTTATAGTCTTTCTGTGGGTCCCACCTAGCAAGCATTCCAAAAGAAAAAGTTGATAAAGATTTTTTCTTATCAATATAATCTTTGTTAGTATATCCATTATTTATGACATACATTTTACTTTGATAGCCTAATTGATAGTGAAAGTTTTTTCCCTCATAAGAATTTATAATTATTTTTTTTGGTATAATTTTTGATAATAACGCACACAATTTTGCAACAATCATGGTATTCAAAGACTGAGTCTTAATAGTAAAGGACGAATTTCTTAAATTCCAAAATATATTTTTTATTCCAGCTAATCTTGCAACTATTCCTCCCACAAGGTCAGCATGATACATCCAAGTTTGAACAATATCTGGCTTTTCTTTTTTTAAAATTTTATAAAGTTTTATTAATCCCTTTAACTTTATTTTTCCCTTTGGAAATCCGAGTTCATAAATTGGTACATTTAAATTCTGGATTTTTTCCCCATATATTCCCTTGTCCATCATTGAAATAACAGTATGGGAATTACTATTATCAGCCTCAAGAATTCTTTTTAAAACTACTTGAGCACCACCTGGTCCAAGTCCCGAGATAATATGAATTATTTTCATTAAAATTATAAAAAAGATTTATCTCTAATCAATTTATATATCTCTTTGTCAAAAACTTTGTTTTCAGTCCACCCTAGTTTTCTTAATTTTGAGACTGAAATTTTATAAACTTTATCATTAAAAGGTCTATCTTTAATGAAAGTAAAATGTTTTTTGTAATCCAAATTTGCAACTTTTGACATTTTTTTCATTAAATCCAAAATTTTATAACATTTTCTTCCTCTGATATTATAAATTTCTCTTAATTTTGATTTTGCAATAATTATATTTATTGCGTTACAGAAATCATTGATATGTAAAAAATGTCTAGACGTTTGTCCTTTACCATGAATAGATACCTTTTTATTTGATACCAATGCTTTAATTATTGCTGGAATTATTTTTTCAGAAAATTGTCTGTTTCCATACAGATTATTTGACCTTATAATTATTATAGGTAATGAAAAACTTTTTATATATGTTTGAGCTAAAAGATCAGCACCTGCCTTAGATGCAGAATAGGGATTAGTAGGTTCAAGTAATGACTTTTCATTTTTATATTTAAATGTTTCACCATACACTTCGTCTGTACTAATGAAAATAATCTTCTTTGGTTTTTTTTTTCTACAAATCTCCAAAAGAACATGTGATCCAAAAGTATTGTTTATTGTAAAATTTAGCGATGAGTTAAAGGATTTATCAACATGTGATTCTGCAGCAAAATGAATTAGTATTGTATTTTTATCAATGTATTTTTCATAAAGATGTTTCTTACAAATATCAGCTAAAACTAATTTGTGATTTTTAAGTTTTATCTTTTTAAAATATTTTAAATCAGAAGCGTAAGTGTTTTTATCAATAATAATTATATTCTTCCACTTGTGTCTATTTAACAAATAAAAGTTTTTTCCTGCAAATCCAAGCCCACCTGTAATAACTAATTTATTTTTCATTTCTTTTTCATTTCTTTGAGACTTTCTTTTATAATATCTTTTTTTTTTATTTTAAGTAAATTTGTTAATTTGGTTATATCCAATGTTTGTGAACTAATTTTTGAGCCCTCAATTAATATATTTGCTTCTTTAAAAGCGTTATTACTTATAAACAATTTAATAACTTTTTGAATATTTATACCCTCCTCAGCACCAAGATTATAAACACCAAAATTTTTTTCAATTTTTAACATTTTTTTAAATATCATTTTTAGGGTATTAATTGAAATAAAGTCTTTTTGACTTTTAAAATTTATATCAAAATTTATCGTTTTATTTTTATTCCAATTATTTACTAATATATCAAAAAACGTTCTTTTAGCATATTTATTCTTTGAGAAAGCATTAGAAATTCTGTATATATAAAATTTACTTGTATATTTCTTTAACATGTTTTCTATCATAAATTTATTATAGACATAAGGCATATTTAAATTTATTTCTTTAATTTTTTCAGAACACTTTATTTTCATTGGATACAATTTTGAGGTTGATATATAATGTATTTCTTTATTTTTAAACTTTTTAAATAGTTTTTTTTCAAATAAGAATTTTTTTTCTTTTTTTAAAAAATATTTTTTAGGGAAACTTAATAAAACTAGTTTATCATAATTATTAAAATTAATCTTATTTATTTGTTTATGAGAAAAGGTATTGTGTTTTTCAACGAAGCTAAAAGCATTATATAGAAAACTATTTTTTCCAATTAAACATACTCTACTCACTTTATTAGACTCCTAATTTTTTCTGCTCTTAAGCTCCAAGTAAATTTTCTTTTAAAATCAATATGGGCCTGAGAAGATAATTTTGTAAACAACTTTTTATTTTGTGATAAAAGTTTAATTTTTTGTATCCAATCACTAGGATTTTTATAGTCGCAGATTAAACAGTTTACGTTATTTTTTAATACTTCTTTCAATACACTGTTGTTTGATGAGATTATTGCTTTTTTAAAGGACATATATTCAAAAATTTTTAAAGGGGACATATACTCACTAGTGTTTAATTTATTTCCATATACTTTGACTTGTTCTTCATATGGAGCGAGCACTATATTAAAAATTTTATAGTATTTTTTTAAACTTTTTTGATCTTTAAAACCTAAAAAATGAATATTACTCATTGTAAATTTTTTTTTATTTATCAAGTCTTTTTCATTTCCTATTAAATAAAAATTATAATTTTTTAATCTTATTGCGATTTTTTTTATTAAATCTATTCCTCTACCTTGATAAAAAGAACCTACATAACCTATATTAAATTTTGAAAATTTTAATCTTGATGATTTAGATTCATAATTTTTAATACTTGAGCAATCTGGTAGTACTATAAATTTGTTATGAAAATTATGGTCTATATTTTTTGTAAAATATTTCTTTAGGCTATTAGAAATAACTATGACTCTGAGAAGATTTTTTTTTTTTATAAAAATATTAAATAGTTTAGTGAAGTACTCATTTGCAAAAGGATGGTGAATTTCCATTATAACTTTAAAATTAAACAAGATTAATAGTAATGATGTAAATGGGCTCCTAGAGAGAAATATTTTTTTATTAAAAAATTTAATTTCAAGCAAAATACAAAAGAAAAGCTTAAATTTATTATAAAATTTATAATTTGATGGATTAATAATTTTAAGATCAAATTTTTTTACATCATAAAATTCAAATACATCTTTTGATTTATTAAGAGATCCTTTTTTTTGATTTAAAGTAATTAATTTTACATCAAAGAATTTAGACAAATAATTAGACATTTTCATAACATGCTGACTATAAGCTGTGTACGAAGGTACTGTAGCTTCTGCTATATAATACAATTTCATTTTATTATTTTTTCAAAATATTTATCAAACATTATATGTGAAAAATTTTTTTTCATATGCAGATAACAATTATTACTAAAAGTTTTGATTTTTTTTGTATTTTTAAAAAAAAATAATATCCTATCTAATAATTGCTTTTCATTATCCTCGTCGAATAATAATCCACTATAATAGTTTTTAACATAAAAACTTGCTCCATTACCTTTGCTACATATTACTGGAATACCATAACCCATTGCTTCAAGAACTGAAATTGAAGCTGGCTCTGCTTTAGATGGTAATATAAATAGATCGCTTTCTTTATAATACTTGATTGTTTCACGATATTTAAGATTTGTTTTAATAATTATTTTGTTATTAAAATTTTTCTTTTTAATAAATTTCTTAGAGTATTTGAGAAATTTATAATGCTCACTTTTGGAAGCCTCACCAATTATTGTTAGTTGAAAGTCATATTTATTATCCAATTTATAAAGTGTTTTTAATAATAATAATAAATTTTTTCTAGGTATGAATTTACCAACAAATAATATTTTGATAGTTTTTTTTTGTAAATATCTCTTTTTTTTAATATCTACTAAAAATGGAATATAAAAAAAATTATAGATGAAATTAATTTTATTAAAATTTTTGAAAACAGGTGTATAAAAGTAGGAATTTAGTAAAAAATTTCGTATAGAGTAATATATTAATTTAATTTTTTTTTTTTTAAAAAAACTATAACTTAGTTGTTCATAAAATATTATTTTAATCCCTAACAATTTACTAACAATGACAACCATTAATCCAAAAAACTTATTAAAATTCCTTAATATAATTAAATTTGGCTTATATTTTATTATGTAAAAATAAAGCTTGTTAAATTTTGGAAAATAAAATCTATTATTTTTATTATATTTTTTTAATATTTTAGAAATAAACAAAGAAAAATGAGAAGTTTTAAGTATAATAGGTTTAATATAAGTATAATCCTCTATTAACTGTTTATTAGATGCTAAAAATCTTATTTCGTAATTTTTTGATTTTAAATGTTTTATTGTATGAAAAAGGTTTGTATGAAATCTTGGACTTACAAATAAAATTTTCTTCACTTAATTATAATACCTGAAAGTTTGTTTTTACTTTTAATTAAATAATAATTTTTATTTAGGTATTTAGCAAAGTCTATAAAAGCATAGTTATCTTTAACGTCGTCTGAGATAAAAAATCCTCCACTTCTAATATGATTCCATATTTTTTTATAAAACCACATTCTTCCATAATAACTTTTATCACTGTCATAATGAACTATATCAAATTTAATATCTTTTTTAATTAATGATTGTAAAATAACTCTGTCAGGGTATTTATATAATTTCCAATTTCTCTTTAATTCGGTTGGTACTGCCAAACCAACGTAAGATACTTTATTTTTATCCATATATGGCATATCTATAGATGATAAACACCCAACTTTATTTTCTTTTATAGCTTGTAAAAAAGCTAAAGAAGACCATCCCAAAGCAACACCACTTTCAAGTATATTTTTAGGTCTTGTAATAATACTAATATTATAAATTAAATTTAAGTCGGCAGCACCTCCGTAATTTTTAATTTTATTTTTTAGAATTTTTTTTCTGTTCAAATAAATTTTTTTAGACCCGAAATCTGTCAAATTTTTTTTTTTTAGAATTTCCTTAACAAATTTTACAGTAGATAGATTTTTTTTTAGATATTTTTTCTTAACTTTAATTTTCTCTTTACCTGAAAAAACATTTTTAATTTTATTAGTTAAAATAAATAAAAAATTAAAAAAATATTTATAATTTCTGGAGTACCATAAAAAATAAAAAAGTAGTGTCTTAAATCTATTTTGTTTTTTTTGCAATTGCATAGCCTCTGCTATCAGTTGATTTTAAATATTCAAATTTATATTTTTGGTCATTTTCAATATTTAAAATATATTTTACTAAATCTGGGAATTGATTTTGAGTAATATCGTCAAATATTATTATATCACCAGTATTTTGTCTATTGCTTACAAATTCAAATTCTGCTTGCACATATTTTTTGTTATGAACAGCATCTAAAAAAGCAAAATTAATTCTTTTAATATGAAGATTATTAAGAATATCTAATGTGTCTCCAGACAAAAAGGTTATATTTTCTATGTATTCTTGCCATTCATTTAATATTTCTAATCTTGTTCTCATCCCTAGCTCATCTCCAAACTTGTTCCAATATATTTTTTTATTAGAAGGGATTATATCAGTTGTATAAATTTTAAAATTTTTATGATTAGCATCCTTCATAGCCTTTGCCATACATACTGCTGAAAAACCTACTGAAGTCCCTGTTTCAAATATTGTAACTTGATTATTGTTTTTATTTAAGTTTTTAATGTAGTTTCTAAGATTTAAATAAAGAATTCTTCCATGTTGAAAGTTTGGCTCAGACTTTTTAATTGAAATTTGTGTTTTTAGTGCAAGATCATTTAACCAATTTTGATCTATAGAGAAACCATATTTTTTTTCTAAGTGATCAATATTTTCGTAATTTTTTTTCAATGATTGTTTAAGAAGATTTTCATACTTTTCATTTTTCCCTAAATAGTTTTTTGTTATGGGATTAGAATTTGATACTTTAATAACCCTGAATCTATATCGACCTAAAAAATCAAATATTTTTTTAATCATTTTAATTAATAATTATTTTGAATTAAAATCGTATTTGGATATTATATCAAATAAGTTATCTGGATGTATTAGGTTACATTCTCTTATGTTATCTAAAAAATACTGATAGTTTTTATTTTTTAATTGACTACTCATATCTAAATATCCAGATTTTTTATTTATGAACGCACAACCAACACCACTGTCTATGTCGGCAATATAAAAATCTACATTTGAGGATTTATTAAGTTCTATTGCAACTTTCCAAACATCTCCACACCAAGCTACATTGCATCTTGGAACGTGTTCTATTTTCCAATCCCTTGGTAAAAGATCATGAATAAATATTATTCCAAAATCATTTATAGCATTAATTGAATTAATTATATCTTTCTGACATTGTAAATAATGATGTAAGCCGTCAATAAAAATTACATCAAATTTTTTTTTGTTATACTTAAAAAAGGTATCGCTATTCTCTCTTATTGTTCCACCTTTAACTGGATCTACGCCAGTTTTAAATTTTTCATTTAAAGCTATTGAGTTAAAGTTTTGATCTTTATGACACCCAATTTCAAGATAATTGCACTCATTTTTAATTTTATTTATATGAAATATTCCTTTATTAATTATTGCATGTCTATTTATATTAACGCCATTCCAGTTATGATCGAAAGTAGATGCATTTCGTTTGTTTTTTAAATAACCATAGTAAAATGATTTTATGAGATACATCATTTTACCCAAATAAAAAGACTGCAAAAACTGTGGCAATAAAAGACTTAAATAATGAAGTTTCATTTAGTTTAAAAATTAATCATATTTTATAATATATTATTCTTTTATATATAAGCACCATGTTCTTTTATCTAAAAATACTAATTTATACTATTAAAAAATTTTTTATTAAAATTAAAAATTTATTGTTCTTATTAATTTTTAACTTTAAAAAAAATAATTTAAAGAAAAGAAAAATTAAAAAAATAGAAATTCCATTAATTTTAGTTTCTCAAATACAAAGAAGTGGTGGTACATTGATGACACAGTTATTTGACAACCATAAGCAAATAATTTCCTATCCACATGAACTTAGAATTTTTAAACCTGCATGGAATTTTTCTTCAGAAAATAATTTCTATACTTATAAAATGGAACCATTCGCTTCTATGGCAAGAAGTAAGAAATATGTTAAAAATGCATCAATTAAAAATCAAGAAACTCACTATTTAAAATTCAATTTATACTTTCAAAAGTTTATCATTGATAAACTTTTGGGATCTGGGGATGGATCTTTAAGAAATAAATTTAATTCTTACTTCACTTCATTTTTTAATAGCTTTGAGAATCTTAATTCAAATATTAATAATCAAAAATATTTAATAGCTTTTATTCCTCGGTCAAATTTATATGAAAAAAATTTTGAAATTTTTTTTGAGACTTATCCTGATGGTTTTATAATTTCTATAGTAAGAGATCCACTAAGTTGGTTATCTAGTGCCACCAAACATTCCTTAGAATATAAAGACTCAAATCATGCACTTAATATTTGGTACGAAACTTATTACTTAAGCCTAAAGATGAAAAGAAAAAATGATAGTATAATCTTGTTAAATTTTGAGGAAATAATAAAAGATCCAAAAGTCACCCTAAAAAAATTATGCCACAAATTAGATATTGAATATAATGAAAACTTAAATATTCCAACATTTAATGGTGAAAAAATACTTTCAGACTCATCTTTTAGGAGTGTTAAAGGAGAAATTGATAAAACAACTTTGTCTAGAAAATATGATCTTAAGGAAAATTTAAGAAATAAAATTGACAAAGAAATTCTTGAGAAATGTAAGGATCTATATGAAAAGACAAAAAAATACTCAATATAAAAAAAAAATTACTTTCTTTATTCCTAACTTTTTACTAGGTGGTGCGGAAAATGTATTTATTAATTTAGCAAATCAAGCTTTCAGAAATGACTATGTTGTTGAAATAATAGTAGCAAATAATAAAGGACCATTAAAAAAGAAATTAAATAAAAAAATTAATATTATTAATCTAAAAAAAGATAGAATAAGTAAATGTTTTTATGGGTTAGCACTCTACTTGCAAAGGAATAAACCAGATTATTTTTTATCAGCAATGACACATTGCAATATTTTATCGTGTATAGTTAGTTTTTTTATTGGATATAATGGATATTTAATAATTAAAGAATGTAATAATTTTTCAACAAATTTTAAAAAAAAAAGTATTAAGTATTATTTTTTATATTTTTTAATAAACATCTTTTATAATGTATCGAAAAAAATAATATGCTTATCTGAAGGAGTAAAATACGACTTTTTAAATAATTTTTCAAAGCTAAAGAAAAAATTAAAAGTCGTTTATAATCCTATTAATATTGTTGAAATAAATGAATTTTCAAAAGAAAAGGTAAATATATTACAGAAACTTAATTCAAAATTTAAAATTATTTCAGTTGGAAGATTGGTAAAACAAAAAAATTATTTTAACCTTATAAAGGCATTTGAGATAGTTCAAAAACGATTTAATAATTGTCATTTGATTATTTGTGGAGAGGGGCCAGAAAGAAAGAAACTAAAAGAAATTGTAAATTCATTGAATATTAACAAATATGTTACCTTTTTAGGAGAAGTACAAAATCCTTATAAATTCTTAAAAAACTCTGATTTATTTGTTTTATCTTCAGACTATGAGGGTTTTGGAACAGTACTTTTAGAAGCAATGGTTTTCAATTTACCTATCGTCTCTACAGATTGTGATTATGGACCTAGAGAAATATTAAAAAATTATCAAAGTAAAAAATTAGTTAAAGTCAACTGTCATACTTCACTAGCCCAAGGAATTCTAGAATTAATGAGAACAAAAAAAAAAATGAATAATACTAATCTTCTGGAATACAGTACAAATAACATTCTATCAAAATACTTAAAATTATAATAATTAAGATTTTTTTATTTCATGTAGAATTTTTATGAGTTTTTTATTAAGGACTTCATGTCTAAAATTATTTAGCCATATTTTATAAAGTTTAATACCTAGAGAAGATCTGAGTTCATAATCTATAATTAACTTTTTTAAGACCTTAAACCACGAATTTTCATCATGTACTATATATTCCATACTTTCATCATCAAAAAATTTTATAACTGATGGAGTTGGCTCTGTAATTACTGGAATCTTAAATTGTCCAAAAACAAGATGCCTTCCTAGATTTGTTGACTCTTTAAAAATAAGATCATAATTATTTATTTTTTTGGATAATACTTGAAAAAAACTCTTTCTTTTTAATGTTTGTGGTACTAGCCCAATATCAGTAATTGATAAAATTTTTACAATATTAGAGCTAGAATACTGCACATGTTTTATCTCAATATTTTTTTTGCTGTTTATATTTTTTGAAAATCCAAGATTTTTTATATTATAAATTAAAAAAACTTTAATCTTTTTGTTTTTTAATACTGACGACAAGTGATTTAGGGTTCTAATAATTTGCTCTTTAGAATTCTCTAAATGAACTTTATTACCATGATAAGTAATGACTACTTTACCATCGTTTTTAAATTTTTTTTTACTCTTAACTTTGTATTCAGGAAAAGTAGGATAGATAATATTTTTTAAAAATAAAATTTTACTAGAAAAAAAAATTTGAGATTCTATGCTATTAAAAATTACAAGACTAAATTTTAGATTAAAATTATTATTATGTCCCAAACGTGGTTCTACAAGAACAACCCTAACATCATTTTTGAATTTATCAAAATTTTTAACTTTAGTAAAATTACTTTGTAAGAATATGAAATCATATTTTTTATAGTTTTTTGGTAATTGCGTTGAAAATTTTATATTTAACTTTTTTTCTTTTTTTAATGAGTTTTTATAAAAAATAAAAGATGCTGAATTTCTGTTTGTAAAAAGATATAAAATTTTTATCATTCCTTAATTACTTTTTTTTCTTTCACATGATAAATGTAATCACACATTTTTAGATTTGCTAATCTATGTGTAACCATTATTATTGTTTTGTTATATTTCTTCAAATTTTCTAATATTTTTTTTTCTGTGTTAATATCTAAAGCACTTGTCGCTTCATCCAATACTAATATATCTTTATTTGCATACAGAGCTCTAGCAATGGCTATACGCTGTATTTGTCCACCAGAAATTCTTGCACCCTTTTCACCAGCTAATGTGTTTATTTTATTTGGTAAATTTTCTATATACTCATCAAGCAAACAATCTTTTAAAATTTGATTAATATCTACTGATCTATTTTTTTCACCTAAAATTATATTATTATAAATTGTATCATCTAAAATATATAATTTTTGTGGAACATAAGAAAATAAATTGAAGATTTTTCTGCCATTCTCCAAGTTTTTTCCGTCAATTTCTATATTACCTGAGGAAGGTGATAAAAGAGTGAGCAATATATCTACTAAAGTACTTTTTCCAGATCCACTTTGACCATAAATACCAGTAATACTGTTTTTAAATACCTCAAAATTTGAATTTTCTATCACATAATTGTCATTTTCTGAATATTTGAAACTAAAATTATTCATTTTTATAGACTTTGAGAAACTGTTTGTTTCAAATAGTAAATATTTCTCCTCAGTTTTTTTTAAATTTTCTAATTCTGAAATAATTTTATTTATAGCCACTTTAGCAAATTTAAAGCTTTGTTTAGCAATAATTATTCTATTAACACTAGGTAAAATCTTAAATATCGCTGCTGCGTAAATTGCTAGTATTGGAATTAATTCAATTTGACTTTTATTTAGATGAGTTAAAAGTATAATTATTATTGAAATTATTAAAATGGCTATAATTTCAAGAATAAACCTTGGTATAATATTAATAAACGACATTTTTTTATAGAGGTTTACAGAAAGTGAATTACTTTTATAAAAACTTTCGGTTAGTTTATCTCTTTTTGAGTAAATAATTAATTCCTTAATTGACCCAAATATTTCAGAAAAACTTTTTAGTCTTATGAGATCCTGTTCTTGTCTTGACGTTCCCCACTCTTTAACCTTTTTTTTTACATAAAAAATATAAAATAAAAAAAATATTATTAAGAATAATAAGAGTATTAATGTTGAATATGGACTTATGAATAGCATTAATATTCCTATGCCAAAAATGATTGTATATTCTGTTATTAATGTAAAGTTTGCAATGGTGGACGATGCCAGAATATCGACGTCATGTAAAAGATTTCTCAATATTTCAGATGAATTTTTTTTTAAAAAAAAATTATAAGGTTGATGAACATATTGCTTAAGTA
>MDSV01138857.1_pt1 | contig 38269 bp, 37 predicted proteins | sample 810851 | NCBI WGS metagenome assembly MDSV01 (sample SAMN05326640, study PRJNA326480) | marine metagenome | isolation source: seawater | place: Atlantic Ocean: North East | collected 2012 | reverse complement strand
GGCCAGATAGCTCAGTCGGTAGAGCACTTGTCTGAAAAACAAGGGGTCGGCAGTTCGATTCTGCCTCTGGCCACAAAAAATTGTTTAAATAAAATCATTTTTGTAAACCTTAATAAAAATAAATAAATTTAAATTGACACTTGGAACTCTAAATGGAAAGTATGAATATTTGGAATCAGTGTAGAATTTTACAATTTTCAACAAGTTTTGACATGAATTTATATGCTCTCTTGAAAGCATCAACTCAACTTCTTTAAAGGACATACCATAGTTTTTCATAGCTTTTTTTCTACCAACTAATTGACCTAATCGAAAAAGAATTCCTGGATCACAAGGGATTGCTATATCTAATCGACCATTTTCATCAAGCAAATTTATCCATTTTAAAAAAATTTCTTCAGGATTCGGTAAATGCTCCCAAACATGAGAAGCAATTATTCGATTAAATTTAATATTTTTTTTAAAAAATTCTGAATAGCCTGAGTCGGCCTCAGCATTATGATTAAAAATTTTAAAATCGAGTTTCTCATCATTTTTAGTGTAAGTTTCTTTTAACAGATATTCATTATCACTAATCCAATATTCATTTACATTTTCCAAATCAATAATTTTGAAGTGCGGATTAGCACCACCACCTATTTCAAGAATCCTATTATTTAGATTTCCAGAAATCTCTGACGAAAGATTGATATGATTTCTTCTCATCAAGAATCCGGCAAAGCCCGTATATAGATATTTTTCATAACCTGCTTTATAATCCAGTTTCTTTAGATACTTCATAGCTTTAAGAATATAATACTCTAACTTCAATTTGTATTGGAGTTAGTTTAAATATTGAATAATATAAATAAGGAAAGGTCAAATGGTCAGCCCATATCTTAAAAAACAAGGGGTCGCCAGTTTGATTCTGCCTATGACCACAAAATTCTTGAGTACAAAAATTAATAACAAATGTCAATTCAAAATTTTAATTCAATAAAATTGATTAAATGAAGAATTCTATAAACAAAGAAATAAGTGTGATAGTACCTTTTTATAATGAAGAAAAGTTCATAGAACAATCTATTTCAAGACTCATAGATATAAATTTATTCAAAAAAATAATTTTGGTTAATGATAAGTCAAGTGACACTAGTGGTCAAATTGCAGAGAAGATTAGTGAACAGTTTGACTTTATTGAATTAATTAATTTAGATAATCAAAAAGGCAAAGGCAATGCTATTAAAGTCGGATTGAAGTATGTCAAAACTAGCCATTTAATTATTCATGATGCAGATTTAGAATATTTTCCATCAGATATTCCTGAAATGTTTGAAGCTGCTTTAACGAACCCAGCATGTTTAGTGATTGGTTCAAGAACAATTGGCAAAAAAAACAGAAATAATAGATACAAAATTACTTATTACGGAAACAAAATTTTGACTTATTTCTTTTCTTTAATAAATTTTTATATGGTTTCTGATATTGCAAGCTGTTACTGGCTTATTGAAACTGAAGTTTTGAAAAATTTAGATATAAAGGAAAAGGGTTTTGCTATTGAAGTAGAAGTTCTTTCAAAATTTTTGCGAGGAGGGAACAAAATATTTGAAGTTCCAATAAATTATGACGGGAGGCTCTATAGTGAAGGAAAAAAAATTAAATTAAAAGATGGTATTGCTATATTTATCAAAATCATAAAATATTCGAAATTACTTAGTATTTTCAAATTTAGAAAACCTACTTATTAAAGATAGAAATATTAAATGAAAGCAACTGAATATATATCTATATGACGATTCAAACTCAATATTTCTCCAATACGATATATATAGTAAATTTACTAATATGTAATTTAATAAAACAACAAAAAACAACAATTCATCAGTTTGTAAATTTAATTTATACTTAAATAGACTTACAACATTTAAAATAAAAAAACCTAGAACCACATACGTAGTAGGTTTATCAATTAAAAATTGTTCAAATATATTTCTAATATTTGAAAAGTTCAAATCTCTTAAATATATAAAATCTAACAACAGGTCTTTAAAATCTATTTCAGATGTGTATGCAACACTTTGTAACTGTGAGAAGTAAATCTTCTGATAAAAAAGATTAAAACCATAGATAACAAAACTGCCCAGAAGAAATATATTTTTTCTTAATAAGAAAACACTCGATATTATTAACATCAATGAAATTATTGATATAAAGTTTTTCGTTAGAACCATCCCACCAAAACTAACAAAGAATAAAAAAGATTTTATATCATTTCTTTTATACATCTGAATAAAGTTGTATAAATATACACTTATTAGAAAACTCACAATCCCCTCTATCATCAAGGAATTTAACATTAAATACTCTAGCCAATCATTATTGATCATTATTGCAATAAGAAAAATTGAGGAAGCTATTTTGTTTTTTTTTGAAATCTTTAAGTCACTAATAAGCAACACAGTAAAGGTTAAAAATAGATAAGAATTAATCTGAATAAATTGAAAATTTTCGATATTAAATCCTATCTCTAATATGAGGGCTTGAATATAGCTAGGAAGTAAGCCCTGGCCCTCAATTAAATTATTTTCAAGTGCATAAAAGTAGTTTTTCTCAAATATCATACTTGCAATGCCAAACCACTGAGCTGGAACATCAGTGTTCAATTCCTGATAAGTGGAATTGTTTGCTATTTCAGCAAAAAAGAGGTAATTAAATATTCTGTATATAAAAAAAAGTAAAAGAATTTTAGTAATTTCAACAACACTTTTTGTTTTATAAATTATCAAAACACACCATAAGAGAGAGACAAACATGACTGTAAATTTAAAATTGAAATTTTTACTAATAAACAAAAGTACTGTGTCAAATATAAAATAACTTGTTAAAAACAAAACAAGACCAATGGATTTTCCACCAAGCAAATATTGGTTATCTAAAAAATTTGATAGATAAATAAAAAACAAAGTTCCAAGAATAAAAGATCCAAATTTTGCAAAATTAAGATCATTCAAAATTTTTAGATTAGCTTTATCAAAAATATTTAATAAGGTATTAATAATTACTGGTAGAAAAAAAACAATTAATAAATTACTTTTAATGAAGTTAAATATTTTGTTATTATTATTTTTCATAAAACGAGAATACTACTTTGAATCTATTTATAAAAAAAACAAGAAAAAAACGTACAATATGCTGTTCAGATTTATTAAAGATAAACTTATGACTGAAAATAGTAAATATTATATTGTATGGTTACAAAACTGAAGATGAAGCTAATAATGATAAACACTCACAAAAGAAGTTTCTGTTATTTACTCTTCATTGCGTTTTCTAGCCTATAGTAAATGAGCGCAGATTAATAATGAATAATGTAAAATGAAGAAAGGTCAAGTGGTTTGCCTCTATCTGAAAAACAAGGGGTTGGCAGTTTGATTATGGCTCTAGCCACAATAATTATTCAATTTTCTAAACAAAAAACTATGACTGGAAGGACGTTTTAGAGAGGGAGTAAAAATGAAAATTGGAAACCAAATAAAGTATTGGTACAGAAAATATGTTCCAGAAATTATAAGAAGAATTCTTAGCAAGCCAATTCCGTTTTGGGTCCGCTTAAGATACTTCAAGATTAAAACCCAAAATTTTGACTTTGATGTACAAGGTCATGGTGAAGCAAAAAAACTTTTAGAAATATGTACAGAGTTAAATATAGTTACTGGATATTATGTCGATATAGGAGCTTCTGATGGATGGACTTCTTCATCCACTTTTCCATTTGCAAAGAGTAAAAAATTTTCTGGGCTTTCTATTGAATTAGATGATAAAAAATTTAAAAAAATGCAATATATTTACAAGAATTTTCCAAATACACATTTATCTAAAACGAAAGTTACTCCATTAAATATATTAGATTTGTTAAGTGAATTTGATGTACCTCAAAATTTTGATATTTTAAATTTGGATATAGATTCCTATGATCTTTTTGTAATTAGTAATCTTTTACAATCTTTCCGACCAAAAATAATTTCAATGGAAATAAACGAAAAGATACCTCCTCCAATTTATTTTACAGTTAATTATGATGAAAACCATTATTGGAAAGGTGACCATTTTTTTGGATGTTCTTTACAAGCTGCACATGAAGAACTTAGCAAATTTAATTACAAACTTTATACAGTTATATATAACAATGCAATTTTTATCTCTAATAATCTTAATATTAAATTTCCAGACTTAAATCTTACAGAATTTTATGAAAACGGATACGTTAATAAATCAGATAGAAAAGAAAAGTTCTCTTACAACAATGATGTAGATGTACTTTTAGAGATGAATACTGAAGAAGCATTAAATTTTTTAAATAAAATTTTTAAGGAATATCAAGGAAAATATCAACTCGAATCCAGATATTAATTTTATTGGCTGTATGGGTTTTATCTCTAATAGTTTTCTAGCAATAAACTAAAAACTCGTTATATAACAGTTAAATTACAAAAAAAGCTTATATCCAGTCTTATCTTGGTAGCTAATAAATCATATTCACCCTTGTATTTAAAATGTGGTTGTTATCATTATTTAAGAAATAAAATGTTAAGCAGAAAAGTTTTGTATAAATCTCTCTTTTATGTGTCAATTATTTTAACTTATCTTGCTGGTTTGGTATTTTATGATGCAACAACAGGACTTGATTTCCAATTCTATTTCAATACAGTATCTTTTTTTTCAGATAGTTCATATGAAGTTTTTGATCCTGGGGGATCGTTATATTTTTCACTTACTTCCAAGTTCTTAGACGCCAGCATAATAATTTTAAAAAATGCTTCAATAAGAACTATTATAAACTTTGCAATCCAAACACTAAACTTTGCTTTATTTATTATGGGACTCATCGGATTGTATAGGGTTATGTTAAGAAATAAAATTTCAAAACCTAATATTTACTTAACTTTTTCAATTTTATGCTTTTTCCCCCCAACACTTTATCTTCGTTTAACTATGAAGCCAGAAATTTTTGCTTTTGCACTTTTACCATGGATCATATATTCAACAAATCAGTATTTTCAATCAAAACGATTACATCACTTAATATTAAGCATTTCCTTAATTTCATTAATTTTGACATCTAAAGCATCGATTACTGGAATGGTGCTATTTGTTTTTGTAATATTTTATTTTAATAAATTAAAAAAGGATAAAATAGAAGTACTCAAAATCTTTCTGTTAGGAACTTTTACTTCTCTTGCTGTCTTATATGAAAACTATAAAATTTTTAATATCTGGTTATTTGAAAAAAATTTATATATAAAAAACTTTGAGTATGCTGCGTCTTTTTCCGACTGGGACTACAAAGCCCCCACAAGTTTTTTTTACAATATTGATCTTAGAAATTTATATGAGAACCCTTTTAAATTCGTACATTCTGATTCATTTATATCAATTACATTATTGGATACATTATCCGATTATTTTGGTTTTTTTTGGAATCATAAAGAAATAACGAACTTGATTGCCTTTAATAGAATAGAGTTTACGGAAAATTTTTTAATTCAGAATTTTTTACCAATGTATATATCTATTCTTTTTACTACAGTTTTCTACTTTTTATCAATTTATATAATAATTTTTAAACTTGATAATTGGAAATTTATAGTTTTTCCTTTTGCTGGAATTTTTATTCTTGCACTAAGCTCTTTGGGTTTTCCAAGTAACAACTTCAATCCAAATACTGGTGATACTTTTAAGGTTCATTATTATTCATTTTTATTGATAATTTCTTTTGTTTTTTTAATTTCAACAATTATTAAGAAATTGAATAAAGTCGATTTTTTAATATTATTCCTCATCCCAGTATTTCTTATTTGCATGGGTTTTCCAAAAAATATTGATCAACAATATAGTTTGAATCTCAAAAATAAATTTAATACGGTTTTTATATGTAATGTAACAAACAACGATAATATCGACTGCAATTATAAAGAGCCAGAATTAAAAGGTATTAAACTTGAAAAAAATAAGTCTACAACTAATACACCAATCTTTAGTTACATTATTTTAGGTAATGCACTTTTCTTAATTTTTAGAACTAGAAAATATAAATAAAAGTTAAAAAATTTTATCTAAAATAGTATCTTCAGGTAGTTGTAAATCTTTAATTTTTTGATAATTTCTCTCAACAGAATCTAATTTTTCATAATACAAATCCTTAGACAAATCTTTCAAATTAAATTGATCAAACCATATGACACCATTCTCATCAAAATACTTACCAAGAGTTTTTATGCCAAAATAAATAGGTATAGTTTTAAGAGCAAAACAGTCTAAAACTTTTTCTGAAAAGTAATCTTGAGTTAAATCATTTTCAAAAACAATAGAAAAATAATATTCCGACAGCCCTTCTTCTTTATGTATTATTGGATTTCTTCCTTCACCAAAAACATCAATTTTTCTTTTCATTTTTTTTGCATATTTGTTCCTGAGTTTTTGCATTTCAGTATTTTTTTTTGTACTTGCTATCATTGAAACTAATTTACATTTATCAACTAAACTTTCTTCATTTACCCAATGACCAGTTGGATGTAGGTATTCAAATTTTTCATTTAAATTTATTAAATCTATATTGTGAGTAAATAATTTTTCATAGGGAGACACTTTACTAATTGTATTCTCTTTAAAATAATTTACTAAGTCAGGTCTAACACTGTATGACTCTAGCAACCACGCATAATTTGCTTTTTTGTTATTTACTTTTTTTAAATCATAAATTCCATTGTCGACAAAAAGATTTATTTGGCCTGTTCCATCAGATACAAATTCTACTTTTTGTGGCTTTTTATTTCCTGTAGAGCTTATTAAGTTTCCAACTCTATTATGTATAAATGAATCTCCAAATAAATTTACTTTTGTATACATATAAATTCAATTATATTGTTATTAATAAAAATTGACTTTTTTATTATATTTTATTCAATAATGTGTAAGGGTTATCAGTTACAAAATCTATATTGTCAAATTTTAAAAGTCTATTTTTTAAATTATCATTAATTTTTAAATTTTCTTTAACCTTTGACTGGTTTTCCTTAAATTCATTTTCTATATTTACATTAAAGTAATTTTTAAAAAGCTCTGAAAAACCATTTGTCATATCATATATAAATATGTTTACATCGTTTATAACTGATCCTCGAGTTAAATTATTAGTCAAAAACGAACCTCTAGGGATAACTGCTAAATTATTATTTGAATTTAAATTTTCAAATTTACCTTCTACTAAATTTTCTATGTACTCTTCAAAAGTAATATTATTAAACAATTCTGATAGATAACGCATTCCCGAATCATTTGGCTGATGTTTTACATATTGATAGTAAGACATTCTCCAACTTATAGTTTCCCTAACGGGAATTAAATAATTTTTTATTTTAGAATATTTACTATTTTTTAATCGTGAATAAGTATCTAAAAACGTATAGTGTCCGGTCAAGTTCAGACCCTCAGGCCTTAAAACTTTATATCCACTTAATTTAAATATTTTTTCAATTGTATAACCGCCACACTTTGGAGTAGAAATTAATACGAATTCTTTAGGAAAAGTATTTGATACAGCTTTTAACTTTTTTTTTACAACCCAACTCACATCAGCCCCTTCTTAAGCAAATTTGAATTATTTATCACATTATAGTAAGTATTCAAAGCTTTTATTTTTTACCTTTTAAGAAAATTCAATTAAGCTACCTCTAATAGCACTACAGATATAGAGTTAGAATAATTAAGAATCAAAAATGACAAAAATAAAATACATAATCGTAAAAATGCTCAGCTTTTTACACAGATTTGTAAGATTTCTTTCAACATATTTTGGATACACTTTATATATTTTTACAAAAAATAGAGTGCTTTTCAGCTATTTATTCGTAGATAAAGATTTAGTAAACAGTACAGACTTAAATGATGATACTGTTAAATGGATTAATTTAGATTCAAATACTCAAAATAAATTTTTACTTGAAGGCACTTCAGAATATATCGATAAACATATTAATGAGATTGAAAAAATTGAATTTATTTATGATAAAAATTTACTAGATATGTTTATTAAAAAAGCAGATAAAAAATATAACTTTTACTATGGCGAGACTGATAAATATTTGTTCGAATACTTAGATAATTTTTCAATAAAAAATAAAAATGTAGCAATACTTGGCTCAACAGTGCCTTGGTATGAAGCTATAGTTTTATCCCGTATGGGGTATCCATTTACATTTGAATATAATGAGATACAAACAAACGATAATAGATTAACAACATACAAATTTGAGGAATGGTCTACAAACACTCAGAAGTTTGATGTTGTATTTTCAATTTCAAGTTTTGAGCACGATGGTCTTGGAAGATATGGCGATCCAATAAATCCAGATGGAGATATTTTAGCTATGAAAAGCGTCAAAGAAAATTTAATCAACAAAAACGGCGTTTTGGTTTTATCTGTACCAATAGGAAGGGACGCCGTAGCATTTAATGCTCACAGAATCTATGGAAAAACAAGATTTAAGAAATTAACTGAAGGCTTTAAAGTAGTAAAGTCTTATGGTTTTGAAGAATCCCAATTTGATAGATATAAAACTAGTGGAAATATTTCAACTAAAAAAAATTCTGAGTGGCCATTTCAACCTATTTTTATTTTGAAACCAGAATAATCTACTTTCTTAACATCGTTACTAGCTTACGGTTTGATTTTTAGCTCTAAAGTACAAAAAATACTTATTTTCCAAAAGCCTCATTGATGAAAATCTGATTTATCTTTCGTAACTAATGTTAAACTTTTCTCTAGGAAATAAATGGTAGTAATTAAAACATTAAAATATAATTTATTAAGTATCGTAAAAATATTAATTTATAGAATTTTTTTAAAAACACACTATAAATATCAAAACATAAATAGTTCTGAAATTATTATTCATCACCACAGTGGACTTGGAGATGCCATTATATGTAATGGATTAGTAAATTTTTTATCCGAAAAATTTGATAAAATTTATTTGGCTTCTTATTATAAAATATCTGATCATCTAGATTATTTATATTCAAAAAATGATTCAGTTGAGTTATTAACCTATCACAAGGCAGCAGAGATATATAAAAATAGAAAAATTCCAGTATTAAGAATTGGTTTTGAAAAAAATAATAAAAATTTCAATACTTCTTTTTATCAACAACTAAGTCTTAATTATCAAATATCATATGATTACTTTTACATTCCTATTGATGAGGATAAAGAAAGAAGCCTAGAGGATCACTTGATTAAAGAGTATAAAGTAGGTAATCAATTTATGTTAATTCATCAGGTAAGCTCATACGGAAAAGTAGACCTTAGTATTGAAAGTAACTTAGGAAAAATATATGTTGAAAAAGAATCAGATATCTTTAAAAATATTTTTTTCTACAGAAGAATTATAGAAAATGCTAAAGAAATTCATTGTATAGACAGTAGTTTCTTACACTTAGTTGAAAGAGTGCCGACTAATGCTAAACTATATTTTCATAATCATAAAACCGATACGCAAAAATCAGAGAAACTAATTTTGATGAAAGATTGGAAAATAATTAAATAAAATGGAAGTTAGAGCTAGTATTTCGGTTGGTGAGTTAGTTGATAAAATTACAATACTTGAAATTAAATTAGAGAAAATTAATAATCCAAAAAAACTAGAAGATGTAAAAAACGAACTCACTATCCTTAATAAATATTTCTTAGAAATTGAAAATATCGAATTAACTAAATTAAAAAATAAACTTAAGAGTACGAATTTAAAACTTTGGCAGATTGAAGATGATATAAGATTGTGTGAAAAAAACCAAGTTTTTGATGAAGATTTTATTAATTTGGCAAGATCTGTATACATTACAAACGATAAAAGGTTTGAATTAAAAAATTCAATAAATGAATTATTCTCTTCAGAAATAAAAGAAGTTAAATCTTATGAAGATTATTAATTTTTTTATCTACTCTTCTTAAAAAAGTAATCACCATTTTTATTAATTTATTTTTGTAAATTAATTTAGTTATGTAATAATCTAAAAACCTAACTTCAGCTTTTGTAAGATTTAGTCTTACTGACAATGAATCTTCAATCATATGATTTTTTATTTCATCTATCCACCAATTAATATTCAGTTTTTCAATATTTTTTTCGAAAAAATCATACTCTTTTTGAATAGTTTTAATTTCATCATATGAATTAACTAATATCACCGGCAAGTCGCTAAAAGACTCATAGTGTGTACAAGCCATTGTTATCGGTATTGTTCCACTGTAAAGTGATTCCCAAAATCTATGTGTATCATATCCATTTCCCCAAGGAGCAATACAGTATACGGATGATCGCAGGTTTGTAAGATAAGAGCTATAGTCAATATTTTCCATTACGTTTTGACCCAAAAAGTTAATTATTGATTTTTGTGCTTTGATTCTATGAAAGTAATTAGTGTTAATATTAAAATTTGTATAGAAAGATTGATTAATATCATTATTAATTATTGGGTTACTAAAATCACTAAAAATAACAGATTTTGTATTTCTGTATGAGGCAATACCTAGAGGAATAGAAATTAGTTGAGGATGATTATAATCTACATTAATTGAATACCATCTAGAAATACAGCTTGGTTTTCTTTCGAAGAGGCTTTTATTGATTTTTCTATCAGATTGTGTAGAAATAATTTTTATATTACTGAAATCTAATTTTTTAATCAATCTAAATAGCACTTCTAGATGATCTAATTGACAATAGACAATATCATTTTCTTGTATTTCAATCTCAAGATTAATGAATGTTATTAAGTTGTTTTCTTTGTGAACAATTTTTGGTTCTTTAAAATTACACTTTAAAAAATCTTCCTCGGAAAGAGTTCCTGAAAATATTACATCAGAGTTTTTCATAAAATTTATACAACTTAATACTTCATCTTCGTTGTATGTAAATTTACCTAACTTGATCACACTGATAATTATATAAAAAAATAATGAGACAATTTAAGAGTTAATAGTATTTTTTATTTGTTTTTTAATCAAGTAAATAATTTTTCTAAAATCTTTAACAAAATTAAAAAACAAATAAACTTTAGTCAATTGAAAATTAGATTTAATTTTATAATATTTTATTTGGTTATTTGAAAAAAACCGAGACTTTTTATATAAAGCATCACCTTGAGGTTTATTACTCGCTAATTTAGTATTAGTTCTTATAAATCCAAGTTTATTAAGTTCTTTATCAAGTTCTTGTATAAGAACACTATTTTCATATAGTTCTTCTATCGAAACTTCAGTATATATAAAATCAATATTCTCAACACTTTTTCCAAAACCTTTTATAACATTTAATTCAAACCCTTGAACATCAAGTATTAAAAAATTAGCAACAAATTTAGAATCAATACTATCAAACCGTTTTATTTGAACCTCTTCATAACTATCAAATTCTATTTCAGGAAAGTATTCAAGATGTAAACTTGGTTTTAAAAATGAAGAGGAAGCGCTGAAGTTTGTATTTGAAATATTTATTTTTTTCATTTCATTTTTTTCACCCAGCGCATATTTAAAAATTTTTATATTTTTATGTTTAGAAATATTTTCTTTAAGCATATTGAATGCTTCTGTTAATGGTTCAAATAAGTAAATGTTTATTGAGTACTTAGTAAGTATAGGAATTTCCTGACCTACATTAGCTCCTACTTGAATAATCCCAATAATATTTTTGCTGTTACTCTTTAATGTTTTATTTAGCATTTATTTTTTTCATTAATCAATTAAATATTAATGCTTCTAATTTTCAGACGTATCAATTTAAATAAAAGATGCTAATAGAATTATATTCATATGCCGATAAAAAAAATAAAAACAAACTCAAACTATTTTTATAAAAGCCATTTTAAAGAAATTTCTAAATACATCTCAAATAATAAAAAGTATATAAATATTGTTAATTCAAATTCAAATATACCTGATAAATTATTTGATAATATTTTGAATATTAATCCAAACACATCACTAGATAAAGAGATTGACTCAATAAGTCCTAGTGAAAAATTTGACCTTATAGTACTTACTGATATTTTTGAATTAAGTGATGATATTTATAACTCTCTTAAAAATATGAAACTACATTTAAATGACAATGGGCTTTTGATACTTTCAAGCATCAATCCACTCTGGCATTTTATTATATATTTATTAGAAAAAGTAGGATTAAAACCGTCATCGAATTTTAAATCATATATTAAACCAAATAAAATTGAAAATATTTTAAGAGCTGCAAATTATGAAAAAATTAAGAGCTACAACCGACTATATTTTCCATTTAAATTTTTTGGTCTAGGAAACTTAATAAACTATTTTTTTTATATATTCCTTCCATTTCTAAATTTTGGAATTAGAAATTACCTTGTGTATTCAAACAGGTCTTTGCAGAAAAAACCATTAAGTAAGTCAATTCTTGTTCCTGCAAAAAATGAGGAAGGAAATTTAGAAGAATTGATAAAAAGAATACCCGAATTTCAAACAGAGTTTGAAATAATAATTATATCTGGAGAATCAACTGATAATACACATCAGAAATCTCTTGAAATCCAAGAAAAATATAAAAACAAAAATATAACAGTAATTAAACAATCAAAAAATGGGAAAGCAAATGCAATATGGGAGGGTTTAGAGATTTGCTCTAATGAACTTATTGCTATATTAGATTCTGATTTGAGTGTTGACCCAGAATCTTTGAATGAATTTTTCGAAATAATTGAAAACGGATATGGAGATTTTGTAAATGGAACAAGATTAATTTACAAAATGGAAAAAGGTTCAATGCAGACACTTAATAAATATGGAAATAGACTATTTCAGTATTTAATATCAAAACTAATATCTACAAACTTAACTGATTCCTTGTGTGGAACTAAAGTTTTTAAAAAATCAGATATAGATTTTATTAAAAAGTGGCAAAACAATATGCAATTTAAAGATCCTTTTTGTGATTTTGATTTAATTTTTTCTGCCGCTTATTCTTCAAAAAAAATTGTAGAGCTACCAGTCTATTACAGGGCAAGAAAGTATGGTACAACTAATATTTCTAGATTTAAAGACGGTTGGAAGTTAATTTTCTATTTCCTAAATTCATACTTTTTATTTAAGACAGACTTTCAAAAAAGAAATTAATATAAGCTATTTGTATTGCTCACTGAGCTGTTTTGTTATGATTATATCTACATCCTTAATCATCCAATAGTAATAAATAATTTTATCGCCAAGATACTCAGGAAGTTCTTCAAACATATCATTTTGGGAATGAAAATATAAATTTAGTATTCCCTGTTCATTTGTAAGTGATATTGGGTACTTTTCAGCTAAGTATTTTATTTCAGTAAGGGTATTCTTTTTTATTATTTCGGTATTGTAATACAAAAGACCAGTTTGAAAATACTTATTACTATTCATATCGTAAAGTTCAGTTAATTTTTTGAACTCTACTTGTGAATTATCAAATTGAGTACTTAATTTTTTTTCATAATCCGGATACCCGTCGCATTTCGCTAATAATTGTTTGGGCTTTAACTCAAGTAATGGATTAATATCATGATGAATTGTAAAGTTTATATCCAAATATAAGACATATTTCCACTTCTTTAATTTAGAGTTAAATAAGTGAAGTTTATGCCACTGAAATCGTTTAGTTTTAAACCTATTTGGTGCATTACTTACTGGTTTTAAGTCTAAGTATCTTTTTTTAATCTTTTTTGAAAAAGATATATTAGGAAATCTAATTATTGTTAAATTTTCATATTTTCTAAAAGAGTCTAAAAGAAAAGTAGGAGTCAAATATGATGTGAGCACTAAAACTTCACCATCATAACATCCATTTACAGTTAATTCTTTAATGAATTTATTTAGATGCTTTTTCAGAAATTTATAATTTCCCACTACTGCTACTACAGAACTTTTTTCATCCATTCTTGAATGATAGTTAAATTTAACATTCATGTAGTCACATATGAGGACTGAGCAATTAAAGTATTTAATATGAGTTGGATTGTCAATAATCAAAATAAAAACAGTATTAAAAAAATAAAATTTGATGACTTTATTTTAATTTCGACACCAAAGTGTGGTAGTTATTTCATCGAGGATATATTAAAAAAAAATGACTTCTTACTTTCTAGACCGCCAGCAATTTCTTTGAAAGAGCACATCACCTTTCTTGATGTTTATCATACAATTTCAAAATCTGAATATCGTGATCTAAGCAACTATCTCATCCCAGTAAGAGAACCTGTTTCATGGAGAAAATCTATATATAATTTTGTTAAACATAAACCACAAGAGTCAGGACAATATTTTGCATCTGAACTTTTTCAATCTATAAGTTTTGAAAATTATATAGAAATGTTAGTTGGGAAAGATGGAATACAAATACCAACAATAGACAATTTGCCATTTATCCCGAGAGGCTCTTATCTAACAAATAGAACCTTGGAAAATAAAATAATAAGAAATACAAATATTTATATATATGATATGACAGAAGGTCTTTCAAACTTATTTAAAAATTATTTTGACATTGAAATAAACGATAAAGCAAGAAATACCTCAACTCCATACAGTGACGATTTAGTATTATCTGAAGAACTCATAGAGAGACTTAATTTGTTTGATGATATATCTAAATTTAATTCCGAAGAATATAAGGTTTTAACCTAAATAATTATTTTTCATTAGATTTTTAGTAATTATGTGCTTTGGATGTGAATTAATTTAATGACAATATTACAGTATTTTTATGTCACTTCGTAATCTAGAAGAAGAGAGTATTTCAATAATACGGGAAACCTATAGTGAATCAGAGAATCCTGTGGTTCTCTATTCAATAGGAAAAGATTCATCAGTTCTGTTACATTTATTTCGTAAAGCTTTTTACCCTAATAAAATTCCTGTACCATTTCTTCATGTTGATACAACTTGGAAGTTTAAAGAAATGATCAAATTTAGAGATAAAAAAGCAGCTGAATTGGACCTAAAATTAATTGTTCATAAAAATAAAGATGGTATTAAAAAAAACATAAATCCTTTTGATCACGAGAATTATACGGATATTATGAAAACCAATGCCTTAAAACAGATCTTATCTGAAAAAAAATTTGACTTTGTTTATGGCGGGGCAAGACGGGATGAAGAAGCAAGCCGCTCAAAAGAGAGAGTACTCTCGGTTAGAGATATTAACCACAATTGGGATCCTAAAAACCAGAGAGTAGAACCATGGTTATTTTTTAATACAAACCTAAACAACGGAGAATCATTTAGAGTTTTTCCATTGTCAAATTGGACAGAAGTAGACATTTGGGAATATATTAAGAAAGAAAAGATTGACATCGTAGCTTTATACCTTGCAAAAACAAGAAAAGTTGTAAAAAGGAATAGTGATATTTATTTATATGACGATAATAGGTTCCCATTGCATGAAGACGACAAAGTATTAAATCTGAAAGTAAGGTTTAGAACTTTAGGTTGCTACCCTCTTTCATTAGCTGTACGAAGCAATGCTGATACAGTTCAAAAAATTATTAATGAAATAAAGAATGATGAGACTTCTGAGAGGAGTGGTAGATTAATAGACCAGGACCAGCTTGGGAGTATGGAAAAAAAGAAAAAACAAGGTTATTTTTAAATGACTAAAGAATTAAAAATTATGACCTGCGGAAGTGTAGATGACGGTAAGTCAACTTTACTTGGGAATTTACTTTTAGCTACAAACAATATCCATCAAGATACCTTACAAACACTTGATTTTGAAACAACAAGATATAGAAAAAATGAATTTCAGCAAGAAGATTTATCCCTATTACTAGATGGCTTGTTAGATGAAAAAGAACAAGGGATAACAATTGACATAGGATTTAAGTATTTTTATTTAGGCGGAACAAAGTTAACTTTAATTGACTCACCTGGACATGTTGAATTCACAAAAAATACGGCCAATGCTGCAACGTTTGCTGAATTAGCCTTGATACTGATAGATGTTGAAAAAGGCATATCAAAGCAAACGCTAAAACATATTGAAATAACTAATATGTTTAAAAATATCAAAAAAGTCGTATTCTGTATAAACAAAATTGACAAGATAAATTTTAGAAAAAAAGAATTTGAAAATATTAAAAATGAATTGGAAGAATACTGCAATAAAAAATCATATAAAATAGACGAGGTAATTCCAACTTCTGCAATTTTTGGTGACAATGTTTCCTATAAGTCTAAAAAAACTAAATATTACAAAGGACCCTCTCTTTTAGAATATTTATCAGATTATAAATACCCAAATCAGAAGAGACATAAATTTTCAGTTCAAACAGTTCAGTTTGCGTCAAAGGGTAGAGACAGTAGAAATGTAGCAGTTAAAAATATTATTGGAAAAATAAATATTAACGATACCCTGTATAATTTAAATACTGGCCAGTCTGCAGTTGTCGGAAAATTGTATAAGAATTTTCAAAACGTAAATGTAATTAAGGCTTCAGAAAATTCAATTATAGAATTTAAAAATGAGATCAGTATTTCAAAAGGAGACACTCTTTCCACAGTAGAGAATCCAATCGAATTAAAAAACACTAGTTCAGTTAAAGTTAAATTCGTATGGATATCAAATTCTTCACTATTAAAAAGTAAAAAATACTTATTTAAATTTAAAGGTGGTATTTCTGAAGGTTATTTTTCAAAAATAGATTTTAAAAATGTAAAAATTAACTCAATCGTTGAAGCCAATCTGGAGTTAGAAAAGAAAATAATCGTTTCAGGAGATCAAGACATATATGACTACTCTAAGTTTATTTGTATTGACTTAGACAGTAAGCTCACAGCTGGTTTTGGTAGTGTTGTAAATCCATTAGATAAAGGCATTCATGTTACTAAGCAAAAACTAACACAATTTTCTGGGTACAAAGACGCTAAGTGTATTTTGCTTACAGGACTTCCATCTTCTGGTAAATCAACAATTGCTGAAGGAATTGGTAAAGAGTTTCAAAAAAGTAACATACCATACTATATTTTAGACGGAGACAACATGAGGCTAACCCTAAACCAAGACCTTGGTTTTTCTAATGATGATAGGGTTGAAAACAATAGAAGAATTGCCCATGTTGCAAGGATACTTTATGAGTCAGGTGTTACACCAATTATTGCTACAGTATCCCCTAATTCGACATCAAGAGATTTTACAAGATCTTTATTCACTGACGGAAGTTTTTTTGAAATTTATATAAAAGCATCATTAGAAACATGCATGGCAAGAGATGTTAAAAATCTTTATTCCTCAAAGACTAAGAAAGTAAAGAACATTACAGGCGTCCATCAAAAATACAATATACCTAAAAAACCAGAGATTATTGTAGATACTGAAAAGTTAACAGTTAACCAGAGTATAAATTTAATATTGCAAAAAATAGAATAAAATAATTAAACATGAAAAATTTAAAAATATTGATTTTATCATCTAATACTTATCCTTCTGTAAGAAATTCTAAAGTCCAAAAAAAAATATTCTCAAACGATGAATACAGAAATAAGATTCTTTGGTATAAAGGGGGCACTGAAGAACAATTAACTAGCAAAGAAGCAAATCTTATTGGAAGAGACTTATATATTAATGCATCAGATGATGCACTTGGTATGGGTGACAAGACAATAAAATCTTTTGAGTGGTTGTTAAAAAATACAGATTTTGAATATTTATTCAGAACAAATACAAGTTCATTCTTTTCATATAGCAATTTGGTTAAATATATAGAAACTAATTTTATTGGTAATAAATATGTTTATGCTGGAAAAATACATACTACAAATGATTTAAGTGGAAATCCTATTAATTTTGCAAGTGGTTCTGGGTATATACTCAATAGAAGTACAGTAGAAAAAGTAGTTGAAAATCAAAAAGTTTGGGAACATGAATACTGGGACGATGTTTCACTTGGATTACTTCTAAGAGAATTAAATCTAATACCAACTGAAGCAAAAAGGTTTGACATAGAAGGAAATCCATTCAAGCAGAAAATTGATATTGATCAGTATCATTACAGATGCAGAATTGACAATCATTACGGTTATCCAAGATTATTAGAAACACACGTTTTACGTTATTTGGCTAAATTACATGATGGTAAAAAATTAAATAACTTTTATATTTTTTTAAATAACATTTTTTTTGAAATTTTTAAATTTTTATATATTCCTCAATTTGGTTGGAAAGTTTTTAGTCTTATTCGTAAAATTTTAAAATTTTTGTTACCTAAGAGGGTATTTAATTTAGTGAAAAAACTACTTTATAAAAAAATTTACAATTTCAAGCTCGTTAGATTCAAAATTTAATTAAATTTAAAAATTCTACATTCTTTATTAAAACAACAAAATTAGTCAACATATAATGTATTTAGATGAATAATATAAAAAAAATATTTAAGAATGTTCTCTATGTTTCAAAACTTACTGGTACCAGAAACAAAAAAATATTAATAATTACGTCTGTTGCTCTTTCCCAATTGTCTGCTTTTACAGACGTTGCTTTAATTGGGATATTTGCAGCTTTGATAGCCAATCAATATACAAACATAGATTTAGTAAATAGTTTTTTAAATTTTATACTTGAAAACAAATCACTTATTTTAGTCATAGTTTTTTTAAGATACTTTTTTCAATATAACCAAAATATGATTATTAAAAAAATTGAACAAAATGCTGATAAAAACTTAAAAGTTTATTTACTTGAAGAGATTTTTGAAAAAAGAAACTATTCCGTTGCTGACTCATATTTTTATATCAACGTCTTATCAGGACATGTTGCATTTTTTTACTCAAGCTTTGCTAGTTTTTTAAACAGTTTTTTACAAATTCTAGCTTATACATTTTACCTTATGAGCGCTGATCCGAGGTCAATAACGATTCTAATTGTCGGTTCTTTGATACTATTTTACCCAGTTCGAAAACTTTTAAAATTAGCCAAAAACTATATCCATATAACATATGAAAAAGGCAAAGAGTCAAATGAAGAGATTGCTCGAGTCGTAGAAAACCTTTTTCTTATTAAGATACTCAAAAAAGAAAAAGATGAATTATTACTTTTCTCAAATACACTTGAAAGCTTCAAACAGAGTATGCTAAAAAATCACAGTGTCGCTTTAATCAATGGTTACTTACCTAGTTTCATAACGTTAATGAGCTTGGCATTCATTCTTGCATTTACAAATTATGTAAAGCTGCTAACACTTGACTTTATTGGAGTAATTTTAAGACTTTTCCAATCTTTTGGAATTCTAACCTCTTCCTTGACTAGCTTAGTTAATTCTCAAGTTCATATTGAAAAATTTTATGAACTAGAAACTAATAAAATCGAACAAAATGTTGATAATTTCAAAATTCATAATAAAAACACAATTAAAGTTACAAATTTAGACTTTAAGTACTTTAATAGTGATATTTTTATCTTTGAAGATATCAATTTTGAAATACAAAAAAACACCCATACAGTGATAACAGGTGACAATGGTTCAGGTAAAAGCACACTTTTAGGTTTATTAGCTGGAGTGTTTTATTCAAATTCAGGATCTATTGAGACATTTTCTAATAATTTTGCATATATTGGGGCAACCCCATTAATTTTTCAGTCTTCACTTAAAGATAATATTTTATATGGATGTGATGAGATGATAAAAGATGAGTTGATACTGGACTATATAAAAAAAATTAATCTTTTTAAGGATCCTAATGAATATGATTTAGAAAAAATTATTAGTAATAAATCTTTGTCTTCAGGACAAATGCAAAAAATAGCTTTTGTTAGAGCCTTAATTTCCAAGACTGAAATTTTATTATTAGATGAAGCAACTGCTAATTTAGATGACTCTTCAAAAAAAATAATTTTTGAAATGCTTGAAGAAAAAGAAATTACAATTATAAATTCAACGCACGATCCAGATAGCTTTTTAAATATAGACAACAGACTTAGCATTGAGATAAATGATGGAAAACGAAAAGTTAATTTAAGTCAGAAAAACTAGTGAAAAAAATATTAATAATTAACACTAAATATAAAATCTTTGGAGGAGAAGATTCAAACATACTTCAGGAAGTTGACTTATTAAAAAAGCATTTTGATGTTGAATATATTCAATATGACAATTCAACAAGGCTAACTTTTAGTGATTTATTTGCTTTCTTTACTTTGAGAAATGTTAAATCAAATTTAAAACTAAAAAAAACATTACAAAATTTTGAACCAGAGATAGTTTACATACACAACACATGGTTTAAGGCAAATCTAGGTATTTTTAAAATTCTCAATAAAAAGGAAGATATTACTGTTCTAAATAAAATTCATAATTTAAGGCATGAATGCTCCAGGCATTTTATGGCAAAGGATCATTTTAAGGAAAATGATAATTGTCCTGCTTGTGCTAATAGTAAAATTTCTACAAAATTTTTTAATAAATACTATGAAGAATCGTGGTTGAAGTCTCTTTTTCTATGGCATTACTCAAAAAATTATATAAAAATTCTAAAAAAATCTCGATTGAAAATACTTGTCCTTAATAACTTTCATAAAGAGTGCCTTTATAACCTAGGCGTAGCTAGCGAAAAAATTTATAGTTTTCACAATCCCATTGGACAATTAAATTACTCTTTCAATCCAAATAGTGATTATGTAATTTATGCGGGACGTGTAAATAATTCAAAAGGCATTGCCGACTTAACAAGTGCATGGGCAGATTCAAATATTAAAGGACTACAGCTAAAAGTTATTGGTGAAGGAGAGTTACTTAATCAATTAGAAACAGAGGCAATACCAAATATTTCATTTCTTGGAGCACTAGACAATACTAAAACAAAAGAATATATTAAATCAGCTCGAGCTGTAATTACAGCAACTAAAATGTATGAAGGTCAACCCAGATTATTAAGTGAAGCAGCAAGTTTTGGAATCCCATCGATATACCCATCATTTGGTGGTATGGATGAATACTTTCATGAAGGTTATTCTTATAAATTTAAACAATTTAACTATGAAGATTTAATTAAAAAAATCAAATTATTAGAAAATAAAAATCTTTTAGAAAAAGAAAGTAAGAGTATTTTTGATTACACAACAAAAAAATTTAATGAAGAAAATACAATAGATTTATTTAAAAGAATAATAATGGATTAGCAATGACTTCTTTACAGCAACCATTAGTCTCTGTTTTAATTTCTACATACAACAATGAAAAAACTATATTACAAGCAGTTGACAGCATTTTAATGCAAGACTATAAAAATTTTGAAATCTTAATAATTAACGATTGCTCAACAGACAATACAGCTAATTTGCTGGAACAAATTAAAGAAAAAGATGAAAGGATTAATGTCTTTAGCAATGAAAAAAATATAGGACTTACTGCCTCACTTAATAAATTAATTGATTTTTCAAAAGGAGATATTATTTTACGTCAAGATGCAGATGACTTTTCAACTAATAACAGAATCACTACGCAGGTAGATTGTTTAACAAGTACTAAAGCTGATCTTTGCTTTTCAAGAGCAACGGTAATAAATGATTCAAGAATAATGCCAAATTGGAGTTTTTACTTGCCATACAAATTGGTAATGAAGTATAAAAATCCTTTTATACATGGAACACTTGCAATCAGAAAAAAAGTATTGCTTAGTATTGGAAAATATGATAAAAATTTCTACTATGCCCAAGATTACAAACTATATAAAGATATTATTTCAAAAAAATACCGTATAAAAAAAATTTATGATGTTCTTTATCATTTGAATATGCAAAATAATATATCCTCAAACTACATTAATGAACAAAATTATTATGCCGAATGTGTTCGTAGAAATTTGACCCCCAAAAAAGATTTTTTATAGTTTTGAAGTCAAACACTTCATCACCATCTCTTCAAAAGAGACTTCAGATTTCCAAGATAAATCATTAATTATTCTATGCGGATCTGAGATGATTTTAACAGGATCACCAGTTCTAAGAAGAGATTCGTCTATGTTGACAAATTTTTTCCAATCTAAATCTAAAAAGTTAAAAACTATATCGAGTATGTCTGCAATTTTGTGACCTACTCCGGATCCAATTACATAACTTCCCGATACGCCATTTATAACTATTTGATAGATTGCATTTGCAATATCTTCAGAGTAACTCCAATCACGGATGTAAGAAGTACTTCCCAAAGTCAAGATATCTTGTTTATTATTTTTAATTTTTATTGCAGACTGTATTATTTGCATTATTAAATAGTCATTTTTTCTAAATTCAGATTCATGATTAAACATTATCCCTGAGATAATATTCCAATCATACTTTTCTCTAAGTTCAAATACTTTATTATGGTTTTTGAACTTAGCAACAGCGTAAGGTGACTTCGGATCAAATTCAGATTGTTCATTTAATTTTTTTTCACTTTCTTTAAATATTTCTGAAGAAGATGCTTGATAAAAATTTGGAAATTGGTTATTTTCAATCAAAGCAGTTGTCAAGTTATTAAAAATTGTACTTATAGATTTAGGTATTAAAGGATCATTAAATGATTTATAAACTGAACTTGGACCACTAAGGTTAACAACATAATCTGGATTAATTTGTTGGATAAAATTAGAAGTATCATTCAAATCTAATAGGTTTAAATCTACTAAAGAAATAGATTCTAAATTATGAATTTGATTGTTGACTTTATTTAAATTTTTAAAAAACGATTTATTATTTTTAGCATTTCTACTAACTCCAATTATTTCTATTTCTTTATGTTTTTGTAGCAAAATATTTGTTAAAAAGATACCATCTTGGCCTGTAATTCCTGTAACTAATACTTTTTTCATATTGTTAATATATTATTGATGATTATAAATAAAACATCTAAATGAACACTTATTAACTTTGTGAGTATGAAAGTATATCTAAGTAACATTAACGAATCCTGGGTGGTAGATAGGTTTAGAGATGATTGGTACAGTCAAAATCAAGATATATCCACAGAAGATCTTAAAAAAGCTGATATTATTTGGATAATCTCACCTTGGCTTTGGAAAAAAATTCCTAAAAGACATTTAAAAAATAAAAAAGTAATTTGCTCAATTTATCATATTGATTTTGAAAAGTTTGATGAAAAAGAAAAAAAAGAATTTTTAGAACGAGATAAGTATGTAGAGTTTTATCATGTTATATCTCTTAAAACTAAAGAACAACTTGCAAAATTAACCAAAAAAGAGATTATTTCTATTCCATTTTGGGTCGATCAAAGTATTTGGAAAAGTATGGAAAATAAAAAAGATCTAAGAAAAAAATACGGATTAAATGAGTCTGATTTTTTAGTTGGTAGTTTTCAAAGAGATACTGAAGGCTCAGACTTAATAACACCAAAGTTAATAAAAGGTCCGGATATATTATTACAACTAGTGAAGGAAATGAAAACAACGTACAAAAATCTTACAGTAGTTTTAACAGGTAAAAGAAGACAATATTTAATTAAAAATTTTGAAAAGTATGAAATTAATTATAAATATTTTGAGATGGTGGATATAGGTCAAGTGAATGAATTATACAATACATTAGATTTATATTTAGTTACCTCAAGAGTTGAAGGCGGTCCTCAAGCAATATCAGAATGTGCTATTACAAAAACACCAATTTTGTCAACAGATGTTGGTGTCGCTTCAGAAATATTATCCAAAGAATCAATATTCAATATTAATAATTTCAGTGATGCGAAAGTTAACGTTGAATACGCGTACCAAAAAGTTCAAAATTATAAAATACCAGAAGGAATGAAACCATTTCGAACAAAATTGTTTGGAAGTTATGAAAATTAGCATTGGATCAAAAATAGTAGACGGACCATGGGGTGGGGGTAATTTATTTATTAAAAACATGACTGAATATTTAGTATCACAAGGTCATGAAGTTATTAATAGTTTATCTGAATCCAATATAGATTTAATACTACTTACTGATCCAAGGAATAAAAGGGAATCGTCGTCAACCTTTAACCATATTGATATTGCAAAATATAAAAAATATGTAAATAAAAATGTAAAAGTCGTACAAAGAATTAACGAATGTGATGAGAGAAAAGGAACAAATGGTGTGAATGAACTATATTTCACTGCAAGCAAGGTTGCGGACAAGGTTATATTTGTTAGTTCTTGGTTAGAAAATATTTATCTTGATCTTGGAATGAGTAAGGAAAAAACGATTGTAATTTTAGCTGGTGCTAATAGAAATATATTTAATGATAAAGACAGTTCTGAATGGATTGAAAATACAAAACTGAAATTAGTTACCCATCACTGGAGTTCAAATGAAAACAAAGGTTTTAAATATTATCAGGAAATTAACAAATTAATTAAATCTGAAAAATGGAAAGATAAGATTGAGTTTACATATATAGGTAACATAAATCCTGACTATGATCTAAGCAACACTCGTATACTAAAACCACTTTCAGGAAAAGAACTCGCTACAGAAATTAAGAAAAATCATATCTATATTACAGGAACTATCAACGAACCTTCTGGAAATCATCATATAGAAGCTGCACAGTGTGGACTTCCAATATTATATTTAGAAAGCGGAGGTGTACCAGAATACTGTCAAGAATATGGTGTTGGTTTTAAAAATAATATTGAAAAAAGTTTGGAATTACTAATTAATAATTATCAAGAATATCGCAATAAACTTAAAAATTATCCTCATAATTCCGATAAGATGTGTAACGACTTTCTATTTTGCTTTGAAGAATTAGTAAAAGAAAATTCTACTTTAAAAAATGAAAAAACTACTTTTAAAGGGTTGGCTTATCTTGTGATGATAAAATTAACTGTGATATTTCGAGAAAATATTTACCAAAGTTCAAAAAAGATAATTAAAAAGATAATTAAAAAGATACCCTAATGGAAAAATTGTTAAAAAGAATAGTACAAAGCAAGCAGGTTTTCTTACTACTTGGAATATTCATAATATTTGTGTTTTTGCTTTCCAGAACTTTTATGGGTTTCTTTATTTTTAGTTATCGCACCGGAGAAATTGTATTTCTAATTTCAATGTCTTTTGTATTTTTATCAATATTCTTTAACCCCAGTAATTTTATACAAACTAAGATTTGGTCAAATCAAATTAGATATGCTCTTTTATTGTTAGTTTTACATTTTTTATTTTCAGTAACTATTTCTAATAATTCGTTTACCGACCTTTATGTTTACCGATCAAGCTCTTATATATGGTCTATAGGGTTTCTTTACTTAAGTCTCATTATTTTTGAAAAAAGAAAGCCTACTCTAAAATACGTATTTGCACTTTTTGCTCTGCTCTTATGGATATATGTTTACAACATTTATGGGATATCAAATCAACTTCAAGATTTTTTGTTAACAATCAGTGATAAGTTTGAATATCACAAAGGTTCGGATTTATTAATTATGTTCGTAGTTAGTTTTTTTATTGCTAATCGAATAATTATCAACAAAAGAATCGCTTTTGAAATCTTTATAATTTTTTCTTCTTTATATTTACCTATTTTATTGTTTAAGAGTAGGAGTGCTTTTATTGCTTTTTTGATTTTTTTTATACTCGAGATAATTCAACTTAAGCCATCAATGAGAAATAATCCAAAGAGGAATTCAATATTAATAATCGTAAGCATACTGATTCTAATACAATCAATCTTCACAGTTACTAAATCGGGATATATCCAAATAGAAGAGATATCTGCAAAAGCAGAACAAATAATCGATTATAGATTGACAATTGACAATGAAGCTGAAAAATCATTTTTATATATTGAAGATGGAAGAGTTTATTCCATAGATGGAAATTTGAATTGGAGATTACAAATATGGCAGGGTGTTTTATTTGATTTATCTAATAGCAATAAATTATCGATTGGATATGGTTTTAGCTCAATAATTCCTGCAATGGAAGACCCTATAAGAAAAGGTACCGACGGAACAAATGAGAATGTTCATAATTTTTTGGTTAATATTTTAGCTAGGGGCGGGCTGGTAGGCCTTTTGTTATATTTATCATTCTTCTTTTTTCTATTAAAAGAAATAATTCAAACAAGAAATAATTATCAAATATTTAATTTAGTTGTACCAATAATTTTTACTTCACTATTTGATGCTTCAATGGAAAACGCTCACTTTCCTATTCTCTTTTATATTTCTTTAGGGCTGTATATTCAAAATTATTCAAAAAATTAGTTATTAATATACCATTTATAGGTTTGGCTTAAGCCTTCATCAAGCGAAGTAGTAGATTTCCAGCCTAATTTGTTTATCTTTGATGAGTCTAATAATTTTCGAGGATTGCCATCAGGCATACTATCATCAAAAATAATTTCTCCTTTATAATCTACAATTTCTTTTATTTTATTAATTAAATTCATTATGGAAATCTCTTCACCACTGCCAACATTTATAATAGATGGTTCGTGGTTGTTCTCTATTAAAAAGTTTATTGCATCAGAAAGATCATCAACATAGAGAAACTCTCTCAATGGATTACCTGTACCCCAAACTTTAAAAACGGAGTCACCGTTTAATTTTGCTTTACTAATTCTTGAAATCAGTCCAGGTATCACATGGCTACTTGTTTCTGAAAAATTATCAAAGGGTCCATATAAATTTGTAGGCATTATATTTATAATTCTGTGCCCATGTTGCTTGTGTAGCGCATCACCCATTTCAATCGCAGTTAATTTTGCCATAGCATAAGGGGAATTGGTAGGCTCTAATGGTCCAGTCATTAGTGATGTTTCTTGAATTGGAATTTCTGCTCCCAAAGGATATATACAGCTACTTCCAAGGTTAATTAGTTTTGTTTTAGGAAAAGGTATTAAACTTTCTAGTAAATTAATATTAATTTTGAGATTTTCTAAAATAAATTCAGTTCTATTTGTATCGTTTGCAAAGATACCCCCAACCTTTGCAGCAGCATTAATAACAATATCAGGTCTAAAATTTTCAATTAAAGATTTAGTTTCTGATTCTGAAAAAAGATTAGCTTCCTTTCTGGTAGCAGAAATTATTTCACTATATAAAGATTTTTTTTTGGAGTTTTCTTGAAAGCGAAGAGCCTACTAACCCATTACTCCCTAAAATCAAAGTTTTCAATATTTTCCTTTATTTCTAAGCCTATTTCTATATTGATAATAATTATTAATGAGATTTAAGAAGTAAAAATATTATTTCTTTGATTAAAGCTAGAGGCTTTTCAGTTTTTAAAAATTTAAATCTAAAAATTAAATTAAATAGATCTTGTATCATATTTTTTTTACGTGTAGGAAGAAGGTGGTAAGCGTTGCCACCAAATTTTAGATAATTATTATGATAATATTTTGACGTCAAATCTAATGCACCTCGACTTGTCCATGGTTTTTTGCTTCCAAGATAATGGATTATCAAAATATCAGAAATACCTTTACTTTTTACTTCTGTTTGATAGGTATTGAATTTGTTTGATAATTCTATATAATTTCCATTTATTTCAGAATTTAATACATCTTGATCCCAGGCGATAATTTCATCTTTAAGGAGTTCAAGTTTATCTATTAATTTTTTAGTAAGTTTTGAATTAAGCCATTTTTGATAGTCAATTAAGATTACTCCTGCATTGAAATAATAATTATCAATTCCTAGCCTTTTGAAAGGTATTACAGGGTCATTAATATAAAATGTTTCATAATTATTTATTTCACTCTTTACAATTTCAGTTCGAGCAGAAATAATGTGTTCTGAGTTTATGAGGTCTTGAAAACGTTTTTTTAATGATGATATTGGATCACTTACACAAATAGTATCTGGATCAACATAAAAAATATTTTTAAGACTTCTGTCCAAATAGTTTTCTATAAACAATCTGTAGTAAGTAGCTTCAGAAATATGATTATTTTTAAGGTTGGGAAAAAAATATCCTTGTTCGTTAAATTTATAACTTACTATCTTATTCAATTTTTTGTGATTTTTAATTATATCTGGAATTTGATCTAAAAACTTATCAGTGTTGTGAATAACAAAAATATTTATACTTTCAGACACTTTGTCAAGATATGAAATCATAGATGTAAAAGCTTGTTTGTTATAATTTTCATCAAAACAATATAAAAAATTTAATTTATCTGTCATCTTTACTAATATTATAAAATTATATCTTTGGTACTTATATGATTATATAATTAACTAGTGTGTGGGTTCATTGGAAAAATATCATTTAACAGAGTAGATGAAGAAAAATTATCAATCTGTAATAAAAATATTATATGTAGAGGTCCGGATTCTACAAAGCAATTAACCCTTAAGAGCAATGAAATTAATTATTCTTTTATATTTAATCGACTTTCTATATTAGATCTTTCAGAAAATGCAGATCAGCCTATGCTTTCTGAAAATGGCAATCATATTCTTTTATTCAATGGTGAGATTTATAATCACAAAGAATTAAGAAAATACTTATCGTCAAAGGGTGTTAACTTTACTACAAGCCATTCGGATACTGAGGTCATTTTGAGAGGACTAATACTCGAAGGCAGTTCATTTATAGAAAAACTTAGGGGTATGTTTTCAATTTTTTATTTAGATAAGTTTAAAAAAGAGGGGCTGTTGGTAAGAGACAGACTAGGACAAAAACCTATGTACTATAAAAAAACATCTGATTCTCTATCTTTTTCTTCAAATTTAAATTCCTTAATTAATATTGACAATAACTACAAACTTGATGAACACCAGATACTTAATTATCTCAATTTTGGTATAGTTTCTTCACCTGATACCCTATTTCAACAATACAAAAAATTATTGCCCGGAAATCTTATCGAATTTAATTATTCAAATGGAGAATTTACAAAAAAACTGATTAACTATTGGTCGACAGATGATCATATTGGATCTAATAAGTTTAGTAAAGAACAGTTCTTTAATATTTTTAAAGAATCTGTTAATTTACGAAACATTGCTGATGTTCCAATTGCTAATTTTTTATCTGGAGGAATTGACTCAACCTCTATTGTTAAGTCTTTACATGACTCAGGTCAGGAAGTTAATACATTTTCTGTAAATAGTAATAATCAAAAATATGATGAAAGCTATTGGTCTGATTTGGTTGCAGAAAAATATTCTACTAACCATAAATCGATAAACCTTACTTCATCAATAAATATGTCAGATATAGAATCAGCACTTGACTCACTTGACGAACCCTATTCTGACCCGTCAGTTGTTCCATCTTATTTGTTATCAAAATATATATCCTCCGATTATAAGGTAGCAATTTCAGGAGATGGTGGAGATGAGCTACTAGGTGGTTATAAAAGAATTGCATTAGCATTAAAAAATAAAACCTTTCTTAAGAATGCTTTCTCTAATTTTTATAGTATTTACCCAGCATTTTTGGGAACAGGAAGTACATTTCTTTCGTATTCAAATGACTACACCACTTCCTATAGGTCATATCTAGAAGATAGAAAACTATTAAAGTTATTAAAAATTAAGTCAAAAGTAAAAGAGTTGAACATACCAAGTAAAAATGGAATGAGTGGGTACAAGACTTTACTACAGGCAGAATATAAATTTTATTTATCAGAAATGATGATGTTTAAAATTGATAGGACTTCTATGGCTAATTCATTGGAAATAAGATCTCCATTTGTTGATCATAAATTAGTTGAATATATCTTATCTTCTAATATTGATTATGTAGATATAAGTAGACCTAAAAAAATTTTAAAAGATTATTTGTTAAGTGATTTTGATAATAATTTTGTTAACAGACAAAAAAAAGGCTTTGTATTCGATCTTGAAAATTGGGTATATCAAAATACAGATACTTTATTAGATACGATTAGCTCAGGAATTATTGGTGAAAATTATAAAGTAAATAATATTAGTAAGTTAAATATTAATAAATCAAGAATAAATGCAAATAGAATATGGAAGATGTACGTACTTGAGAGATATATTTCAAATCTCTAATCTAGGATTGAAAGATAGTCCATATACATGTCTTTAGATATTTTTGAAATAGAGTTATTTTGTTTAACTCTTTCAATTGCATTTTTTGAAATTATTGAAGCATCTTCTGGACTAGCTTTTAATTGAGAAAAGATATTATTAAGTTCTGGTTTTTCAATATCAAAAAGAATGCCATCTTTCATGTGGGTAATAATTTCTTGATGTGCTGGGATTTTACTTGCTATTACAACACATCCTGACCCCATTGCTTCTAACACACTTTTTGGATTTCCTTCGAAAATAGAGGATGTTATAAAAAAACGGTATTTTGCATATAATTCAGATAACTCATTGTGATTTATAACTCCAAGAAGGTTTATTTTTACATTTAGTTCTTTTGCTAATCTTAAAATTTTCTTTTCTAAAGGTCCTGACCCTACAATATCCAGAGTTAAGTCATGAATATTTTTACTAAATTCGGCAATAAGTAAGGGATAATTTTTTTGGTTAACCAATCTTCCAACACAAAGAATGTTATTAATTATTACACCGTCATTTTTACTTTTAGAAGCAACCCAGTTTGGTCGAATAACTAATTTATCTTTTTCAATTTTAAATTTGTTTATTAAAAAAAGAAAATCTGACTCACTTGTTACAGAGTAAATATTTGAAAATCTTAATGCTAAAAATGTAAGGTATTTAAAAAATGTTTTTATAAATACTGAGCTATTTTGTCTTATAGAAAAATTGTATGTATCGTAACCAGTTCTTGTGTAAATAGGAATTTTGTAAAAAAGCTTACTTATAAATGGCACCCAAAAACCAGTAAGTTGATGCTGTTGTAGAATGGCGTGTTTTTTAATTTCCTTTTTTAATAAAAAAGGTATAAAAAAAGATTTCAGAAACCTTGCATACTTATTGCTACTTCTTTTTATATGCTCGTATATTGGATATACTTCAATACCTTGTAAATTAGGCATCAACTTATGATCACGTTCACCACCATACGTAAATAATGTAATGCTAATTCCATATTGTTTATTTAAGACACTGTAAATTTCTAGCTCTCTTTTCAGAATGCCGGATTTCTCAAGCGTTTCAAGAGAATAATCATAAGTAAAGAAAATTCCTATTTTCATACTTAAACAATGATATGGAAGTTGTATTTTTAAATCAAAATAATAATATTAAAAGATATTTATGAAATTAAAATAAAAATAATGAAATCAATAACTTATATATTTTCTGGGGGAAGAAAAAAAAACTTTGAATCAGGAACATATTTAGCTAAAGAATTTTATTATGGGATTACAAACCTTTCGGAGTCAAAGTACAAGATCAATATTATAGAATTTGATAATTCAAAAACAAAATTTTCTAATTATCTAAATTTCCAGGATAGAGTTTTGTCAAAAATTTTAAGTTTGCCTATAAGTTTTTCGAAAGTAGTTTCAGTAAGAAACTTTAAAGTACTTTTAAAAACAGATGAATTAGTACTAATAAATGAAGGAGTGGCTTTGTCTACGTTGCCCTTGTTAATAGTCGTAAAATTATTTAAAAAAATGCGAATTTCAGTGTTTGTTATGGGCCTTTACAGTAAAAGGATTAATTATAATTTAATTAAATTTCTGCATAATTTGATGATAAAAACACTTGTATTGTTTGTAGATAACGTTTTCTTTCTAGGTCATGGCGAGCTAGAAAAAGCAAAAAACTTTCATAAAAGCTCAAAAAAATTGATTTATTTTCCATTTTCAGTTGATACTGATTTTTGGACAAAGGATAGTAAATTAAATTCTAAAGACAACAAAACAATTTTGTTTGTTGGAAACGATGGAAATAGAGATGCTGAATTATTGAAGCAGATTGCTACTGTCATGGAAGATTTTGACTTTACTGTTGTTAGTAAGCTTCAACAATTTCAAAATCTTAATTATAAAAATGTTACAGTTTTTAATGGATCCTGGGGAGATAAAATTATTGATGATATTAAATTACGCGAAATTTACAATGAAGCCTTATTAGTAGTAATTCCATTGAAGGAAAGCTCACAGCCATCCGGTCAGAGCGTTGCATTACAGGCAATGTCTATGGGACTACCTGTACTTGTTTCACAAACCCAAGGATTGTGGGATAAAGAGCATCTTAAAAATGGAGAGAACATATTCTTAGTACAGCCAAATACTGTGAGTGAGTGGGTAAGTAAAATACAAATGTTAAAAAATGATAAAACATTATTGGATACTGTAGCAAAAAACGGTGAAAAAACAGTCAGAACTTATTTCAATTTATCTAATTTTCAAAATCAACTATATCAATACATAGATGAATAGATTTGAAAAAAATGCTTAACAAAAAATATATAACTTGTAAATTAATTGGACCAGGCGGTACTGGAGGCTACAACAACTTTGGCCTAGGTAATCAAATGTTTCAAATCGCTACTGCAGTAAGTTATGCAGAAAAAAATAATCTTATTGCTACCTTTCCAGACTTAAAAGATAAAAAATTTGGTGGCTACTCTGATAATATTTTTAATAAAATAACAACAGAAGACTTTGACCACGATTCCTTGGATGTTGAGTATTATGAACCATCATATTCATATAATGCAATTCCTTTATTTGAAAATATAAGAATTCATGGGTATTTTCAAAGTGAAAAATATTTTATCGATTCTAAAAAATTAATATCAAAGTTGTTTGATATTGAACCTTCTTTGCAATCTTATATTTATAAAAAGTATGGAAATGAACTTTTTGATGCAACTTCTTGTCATTTTAGATTTGGTGACTATACACAACTAAATGATTACCACGTGTTATTAAGTGATACTTCTTATTATGAAAATGCATTAAATAAATTAAATACCAACAGGCTTATCATATTTAGCGATGACATTGCTAGGTGTAAAAAATTAAATATTTTTAATGATTTTGAGGTAATTTATATATCGGATGAATCAGATGTTGTTGATTTATACATGATGTCAATGTGTAGGGATAATATAATTGCAAATTCAACTTTTTCCTGGTGGGGTGCTTGGTTAAATAAAAATAATGAAAAGAAAATTTTTTATCCCAATAAATGGTTTGGTGAAAAAAAGCAGTGGCCAACAGACAATCTTATACCAACTGATTGGATTTGTGTTCCAGTTTAATTTTAAAAAACTAAAAATAAACAATCAATTCGTTATTGTCGAATAAATTTATTTTTAGAGTATGATTGTGTAAATGAAAGCTTTAATCACTGGTGTGACTGGTCAAGATGGTTCATATTTAGCAGAGTTTTTAATATCAAAGGGCTATGAAGTTCATGGTACTGTTAGAAGATCCTCAACAATAAATACAGGAAGAATTGACCACTTAATTTCTGAGTACGGTGAATCTGGAGTTTTTAAACTACACTATGCTGATCTTCTAGATCCTTCATCATTATCAAGCTTAATATCAAACATCATGCCAGACGAAGTCTATAATTTAGCAGCTCAGTCCCACGTCGCAGTATCTTTTCAGAATCCTATTCTTACTACACAAGTTGGTACATTAGGATCTATTTCTATTTTAGAAGCGATAAGATTTGCAGGTAAGGAAATCAAGTTCTACCAGGCTTCTTCCTCAGAGATGTATGGGGGAGCTGAGGAAATTTTTCTAAACGAACAGACTAAATTTGATCCTAAAAGTCCTTATGCGGCATCAAAAGTTTTTGCACACGAAATTAGTAAAATTTATAGAGAATCTTATTCAATATTCTCAGCTAATGGAATTCTTTTTAATCATGAATCTCCACGAAGAGGTGAAACATTTGTTACTCGTAAAATTTCAAAAGCAGTTGGAAGAATCCATCACGGCTTACAAGAAAAAATTTCTCTAGGCAATATGGATGCATCTCGAGACTGGGGATTTGCTGGAGATTATATAAAAGCAATGTGGCTAATGCTTCAACATGAAAAGCCGGATGATTGGGTTGTAGCAACTGGAAAAACCTACACTGTTAAAGACTTTGCCAAAGAAGCTTTTGCTTACGTTGATTTGAACTATGAAGATTTTGTTGTAGTTTCTGAGAAATACTTCAGACCAAATGAGGTAAAATATCTTCTGGGTGACTCGACCAAAGCAAGGGAAGAACTTGATTGGAAGCCAGAGGTAGACTTTAAAGGTTTAGTAAAAATGATGGTTGAACATGACCTAGTCGAAGCTGAAAAAGAAAAAGAATTGTTAAAAAAAGGTTTGATAAGTCCAACATGGGACCACCCAAAAACGATTAATTAACAATGCTTGATAAATTTCTTATTATTGGAGCATCTGGGTTTGTTGGTAAAAATATTGTCAATTATTTAGAAAGTCTTAATTTAGATTCTGATCAAATTAATACTATTGACGGTAAAGATGATATTGATTTAACTAATTATGACAGTTTGAACAGTAGAATTAACGAAATAAAGCCAACAAAAGTTATCAACTGTGCATCATTTGTTGGAGGAATAGCTTATGGGTACAAATTTCCTGCAAGAATACTGCATCAAAACAGTTCAATAGTTTTGAATCTTTATAAAAGTTGTCGAGAGAATAAAATATCAATGCTCATTAATCCAATTTCAAATTGTGCATACCCAGGTGATTTAAACTTTTACGAAGAAGAGTTGTTTTGGCATGGAAAGCCTCATGAATCTGTTTTTGATTATGCTTTAACTAGAAGGTTAATAGTTGCTCTTGGTGATTCTTATTATAAAGAGTATGGTTTTAGCTCTGCAAATGTAGTTTTGTCAAACATGTACGGACCAAATGATCATTTTGATGAAGAAAGGTCACATGCTTTAGGGGCATTGATAAATAAAATTTATAATGCTAAAAAAAATAATTTAAATAGTATTGAAATCTGGGGTTCTGGAGATCCTATTAGAGAATGGCTTTACGTTAAAGATGGAGCAATAGCATTAGTAAAAGCTGCTCAGCTGAATAGTGGGAATCATTTTTTTAATATCGGAGTAAATAAAGGCATCTCTGTGACTGACTTGGCTATAAAAATTGCTAATGCATTTAATTGGAAGGGTGAGTTTACTTATGATTTATCAAAGCCAGATGGAGCAAAAGAAAAAAGAGTTAATGGTAAAATTGGAACTGAGATGTTAAATTGGAAACCACAAACTACTTTAGACACAGGCCTCCAAGAAACTGTGGAATGGTACCTAGAAAATATCACAAAATGAGCTCATATAAAAAAGAAATATATCACGGGGAAATTCACGTAGCAACTATAGTCAAGCCCCTCAAGGCTCCTAGTGGTCTAAATTTTGCAACAGATGATGATAAGTTTATCCAGTTAGGTATTTGGAATTGGAAAAAAAATAAAACATTAGACGCTCATTTTCACAATTGGTTTAAACGTGAAGCACACAGAACTAATGAATTTATTTATGTAGTAAAAGGTAAAGTTAAAACAAATTTATTCACTGAAGAAGGAGATTTTATTGATTCATTTATAATTAAAAAAAATGAAGGAATGATTCTTTACGCACTAGCTCATGAATATAAAATACTAAAAAATTCAATCATAATTGAATCAAAGAATGGACCTTTTTTAGGGGTTGAAAAAGACAAAACTTTAATATGAAAGATAATAAAATCATAAATCAAATAGAGCCTTTGATTACAAAAGATGATGCTGAAAGTGTGTACGAGTACTTAAAAAGTGGAGCATGGGTAACAGAACATAAAGTAACTAATAATTTTGAAGAAATCATAAAAAATTATGTTGGAAGGAATTATGCCATAGCAGTTCCAAATGGAACTATGGCAATCTATTTATCCCTTCTTGCTTCTGGTGTTAAAAAAGGTGATAGAGTAGCAGTGCCTAATCTTACTATGATTGCAACAATTAATGCTGTTCTTTGGATTGGAGCAGAACCAGTACTTATAGATGTAAATGAATCACTTTGTATGTCTTATGAAAAACTTATAAAGGTTAAAAAATTATCAGCTGTGATCTATGTACCACTAAATGGAAGAACGGAAGACGGTCTACTAATTGAAAAATGGTGTAAATCAAATGGCATTCTTTTAATTGAAGATTCTGCTCATGCTATGGGGTCCAAATATAATCAATTAAAAAATTGTGGACAATTAGGCGATGTAAGCGTCTTATCCTTAACTCCTCACAAATTGATAACTACTGGTCAGGGTGGAGTAATTCTTATAGACAAATTGAAATATTATAAGGAAGCAATGAAGATTAAAACATTTAATAGAAGAAAAGACAAGCTTGATTGGCACGATGGTTTTGGATTAAATTTTAAATTTACAGACTTACAAGCTACTTTAGGAATTTCTCAATTTAAAACGCTCGAAAATAGAATAAACCTTAAAAGAGAAATTCTTAAAAAATACAGCCTAATAGATAGTCCTAACTTTAAACTTGGAAATTTTAAGGATTATGAATTACCATGGTTTTTTGATTTGTTTGCAGATAATCGAAAAAATTTAAAGAAACTTTGGAATAGATTAAAAAGTTTAGGCATAGAAACACGTGAACTTTATCCAGCATTAAGTAAACAAAAGTATTTGTCAAATGTACAAAAAACAGACCTAAGCTTATCTGAGTCAATATTCAATAAAGTTCTTTGGTTGCCTTCCTCAGTAAACCTAAAGGAATCTGATCAAAAATATATTACTGAACTAATTAATAATGAATTATAAAAAATTACACCTTGGCTGTGGAGAAAGATTTCTAAATGGTTATATACATATAGATATTGACCAGCATGATCATATTGACTTCTTAAGACCAATTGACAATCTTGACATGTTTGAAGATGACTCTATTGAAGAAATTTATGCATCGCATGTTTTAGAGTATTTTGATAAATATGAAGTAGTAAATGTTTTGAATGAATGGAATAGAGTACTGAAGCCTGGTGGAGAATTAAAAATCGCAGTCCCTGATTTTGAAAATCTAGTGAAAGTTTATGAATTAACTAGAGATATTAAAAATATAGAGGGTCCGATAACAGGCTTGTGGGAAGTTAACAATAATTCAAATAAACTATTTCATAAGCAAATATTTGATGAAAGCAAGTTAAGTCAATTATTAGAAAGCTGCGGTTTTGTAAAAGTATCACGATGGGACTGGAGAGATTTTATTAAAGATCATCCAGATTATGATGACCATTCTCAAGCTTATTTTCCTCATATGGATAAAGAAAATGGGATTCACGTTAGTTTAAATTTAAGTTGTTTTAAAAAAGACTGAGATTTAATAAAACTATAAATATTTAATTTAGTAATAATACACCTCTTGACTAAATTAAAATTTCTATTTAATCAATATCTCTTTTTTAATATGTATTTTTTTTGTTTATTAAATTAGAGTTATTAATAGGATTGTATTTCATGAATAAATTCAAAAATAAATTTTTATATTTAATACAAGTTTTGCAGTTTTCCATCAATTATTTAACAAATAAAAATTTTAACGAAAAAAAACTTTTAGGTTCTGTAGTTGATAATGAAATAAATGTTTTCGATGTAGGTTCAAATCTTGGTTCATATATTAAATTTGTTTCAAATCAAAATAAAGACAAAATAATCAATTTTTACTCTTTTGAGCCAAATAAAAATTTAATAGTAGACCAAAAAAAAATAAAACTATCAACTTTACACAAACTAAATATAAATAATGTTGGTGTAAGTAATGAAAATACAGTTAAGCCATTTTTTAAGAGGAATGTCAGTTCACAATCATCTTTTTTAGAAGAGTCACAATCTAAAGCACTCAATAATTTAGAAGAGACTCTTTTAGTAGAGACTGTACGAATAGATGATTTTTGTCTAGAAAATGATATTGACTACATAGATATTCTAAAAATTGATACTGAGGGATTAGAGCTTGAGGTTCTAACCTCTGCATTGAACATGATTAAAAATAAAAAAATAGGAATTATTAAAATTGAAATTTTTGACAAAATGAATAGCATATTCAATTTATTGATAAATAATGGGTATAAATTAGTAGGAATCACTAACACAACATATATTGAAAATAAGCTTTTTGTTTTTGATGCCTATTTTCAGTGTAAATAGTTACAAAATTATCACTTTTAAAAGTTAAAGTTATTAGAGAGTATCTACAGTTTTTGAAAATTTGTGTGTCTTTTGTGTGTCTTTTTATTATATGTATGTAAAGATTTCTGAAAAACCCTTGTGGGCGCTACAGGATTTGAACCTGTGACTTCTTCCTTGTAAGGGAAGCGCTCTGCCGGACTGAGCTAAGCGC
>MDSV01076466.1_pt1 | contig 38274 bp, 27 predicted proteins | sample 810851 | NCBI WGS metagenome assembly MDSV01 (sample SAMN05326640, study PRJNA326480) | marine metagenome | isolation source: seawater | place: Atlantic Ocean: North East | collected 2012 | reverse complement strand
TGAATTATTAAATTAACGATTGTCAATTTCATCAACATCTATATATTCATTACTATTCCATGTAAATTGACCTTTTATTAACGGAGGATTAGCCGTAAGAGAGGATATATTCATAATAATAGTTACTCCATCTTTACTTTTAATAGAAGCTTCTTTAATAGTTTTTTTTGTTTCATTTACATTCATAATAACTGTATGATAATTGCTTTTATTAGGATTCTTTGGAAACATTTTAATAGTATGAAAAAGCTCATTATTTAAATTTTCTTTTTTAACATATTTAAACTTAAACCCATCTTCCCACATGTTAAATAAATCACTAGGGTTGATGGTGTTTTCAAGATCTTTTAGTAAATCAATATAACACTCATTATCTTCAATAATATATGTCCATACATTTTCTCCATCGCAGGTAACTTCCCTTTCAGAAGTTTTATAGTAAAATTGCTTGTTTTTAATAATTGCATAACCACTTTGAGTTTCGTTAAAATCCTCACTTGTAATTTTTAACTTAAAGTTGAATTTTGAAGCGTTATTACTTTGAATAGAATTACTTATAATCTGTAATATTTTGGTGCATTTTTCTTGATCAGATTCATCATTTTGACTAAAAACAACATTAAATGAAAAGATAATTGTTGCACTTAATATATAAATTTTCGTTATTAAATTCATAATTTCCCTTTTTCTTTTAAGTTATTCAAAAATTGTTCCAAAGCTATTACGTCAGGAATTAATACTTCTCTTGCTTTACTTCCTCTATGTGGACCAAGAAGACCTGTAGCTTCTAATTGATCAACAATTCTACCGGCTCTGTTATATCCCAGTTTTAATTTTCTTTGAAGTAAAGACGCAGATCCTTGCTGATGATTTACAATAACTTCAGCAGCTTCTTCAAATAAACTGTCTAAATCATCATCTAATTCTTTAAGTTCACTAGCTTCATCAACATATTCAGGAAGTAAAAATGCATGTGGATATCCTCTTTGTGATCCGATAAAGTCTGCAATATTATCCACTTCTGGAGTGTCAACAAATCCGCACTGTAATCTAATTAATTCGTTTCCAGGTGAGAATAGCATGTCTCCTCTTCCAATTAGTTGATCTGCTCCTCCCGCATCCAATATGGTTCTTGAATCTATTTTTGAAGTAACTCTAAAAGCTATTCTTGCAGGGAAGTTGGCTTTAATTGTTCCTGTTATTACATTTACAGAAGGTCTTTGAGTAGCAATAATCAAATGTATTCCAACTGCTCTTGCTAATTGAGCTATTCTAGCAACTGGAGTTTCTACTTCTTTTCCTGCAGTCATTATTAGGTCTGCAAATTCATCTATTACTAAAACAATGTAGGGCATATATTTATGACCTTTTTCTGGATTAAGTTTTCTTTGAATAAATTTATGGTTATATTCTTTAATGGTCCTAACCATTGCTTCTTTTAATAACTCATATCTTGCCTCCATTTCAACACATAGGCTATTTAAGGTATTTACAACTTTGGTAGTATCAGTTATAATAGCTTCTTCTTCATCCGGTAATTTTGCTAGAAAGTGACGTTCAATTTTATTGTATATAGTAAGTTCTACTTTTTTAGGATCTATAAGAACAAACTTCACTTGAGAAGGATGTTTTTTATACAGAATAGAAACTAAAATGGCGTTTAACCCAACAGATTTTCCTTGTCCAGTTGCACCAGCCATTAGTAGATGAGGCATTTTTGTTAAATCGGTAATTAAAGATTCATTGGATATGGTTTTTCCTAAGGCAACGGGTAATTCCATATTAGAATTTTGAAATTTGTCAGAAGCAATAAGGGATTTCATTGCGACAATTTCGGGTTTAGAGTTAGGTACTTCAATTCCAACGGTTCCTTTTCCGGGCATAGGAGCAATAATTCTTATTCCAAGTGCAGCTAAACTAAGGGCAATGTCATCTTCTAAATTTTTTATTTTTGAAATCCTAACTCCAGGAGCTGGAATAATTTCGTATAAAGTGATAGTTGGACCAATTGTCGCCTTTATTTTAGAAATATTTATCTTGTAATTAAGAAGTGTTTCTATAATTTTGTTTTTATTGGCTTCTAATTCCTCTTGATCGACTGAGATATTGCCACTACCATGTTCAATCAAAAGGTCTATGTTGGGAAGTTTATAGTTAGATAAGTCTAATTTAGGATCGTATTCACCAAATTCTTTTACTTTATTTTTTATGTCTTTTTCAGAAAGTTCTGTTTCATTGGAACCTACTTCTACAGCTAAGTCTACTTTTTCATCTAAGGATTGTGTTGTTTTATTAATTTTTGATGTGCTGGAAGGATCTGGAGTTTCAAGTTCTAAATCATTTGAAGAATTTATTTCTTCTTCTTTACTTACTTGCAAGTCTAATGATGGGGAATCATTTTTCTTTTCTTTTTCAGGATTCTGGGTTACGATATCAATTGAAGTAGGAACTTTTGAAAATCCATTTTCATCGATTTTCTTTTCAAATAACCATTTTGATAATTTATTGAAAAAACTAACCACCCAACTTAGAGACGGATTAAATAGAAGAATGACCGATCCGATTGCAAAGAAAAAAATAAAAAATCCAGTTCCCACAGATCCTAGCACTCCTTCAAGCCATTCATTAATTACTAGCCCATAAAGACCGCCCATAAAGTCGAGATCTGAATTTTGAAAAACAAAGCCAAAGAACATACAAAACCATATGAGAGAAATAAAACTTACTTTAAATGTTTTTATCATCGGAAGTAATTCATGTTTGAATAATGCCTTGAATCCAACAATGAAAAGTAAAAATGCAAATATATAAGAAGATACACCATACCAAACCTTTAAAAATTGATGGGCTGTATATGCCCCAAATTTACCCAGCCAATTATGGATTTCAGATTCTTCACCGTTAAAAACGAAACCAATTGACTTTCCATCTATAATACTTAAATCGTATTTCCAAGTAAATAAATAGGAGGTAAATGCAAAAAATAAATAGGTTGAAATCAGTATTAAAAATAAACCAGAAGTTTTATGAAATCTCTCATCATTAAAAAAGGATTTTATTCCAACAAAATATTCTTTTTTATCTTTCTTTTTTTTAGAATTAAATTGAAAGTTTTTATATTGATTTTTAGTACTCATTTAAATAGATTATCAAAAATAAAATAATCTCCTATGATTATAGAATTCTATTCTATGTATTCTTAACGTAACTTTGTTAGGAATTATTGGCTCATTAAATCCTGAAAATCCTTCATAGTATAAATAGAGGTTTGATTGTCTATTTCAAACATCATTGGATCAATCGGTTTTTGAATTACCGAAGTAGCCTTGTAAGAAGATATGAAATCTTGAGAAATAATTTCATAATATATTGGAAAACCCTTCAAATTCTTAAAGTTGTTATTATAGGCATTACTAATTTCTTTGGTGAAAAAAACTGTAGAAGTTGATTTATCTTCATTTATTACAGCCTTATTACAAAAAAAATCTAAAATAGTATCTGAATTAGATAAATATGTTGTTTTTTCTGTATTGTTAATTTCATTTTCTATAATGATTCCAAACTTTTTATCCATCAGTTGAATAAGTAGGATGTGTTTTTTTAATAACGTATCAATAATGCTAGTTTGTACTCCAATTTTGGTATGTTGATCGATTCTAGCTAATTCTCCAGAAATATAATATTCAAGTTTGGAAGGCATCAATTTTTTATCTTTTGTAGAAGAATCAAAATACTCATGATTTATTTCATAAGTAATCATTCCTTCAAAACTTTGACTTTGACATTTTAATGATACAGTAAATAGAAGTAATATGATGAATCTAATCATTGCATTTGAAAATGGATAACATGGTCTTTATTTCACTTAGATAGTTTTTGATTTTTAAATAATTAAAAGTTTCTTCTAATTCATAGAAGTCTTTTTCTACATATTCTTTATTAATTTTTATAGCTTTTAGGTGCATTTCCATTCCATATTGCTTAATGTTATAATCTAAAAGTACATTAGGGATTTCATTAAATGGGGTACACCAATTTACATCTTTTATATCTATTTCATTAGCTGTAATAATATTATAAATAGAATCATTTTCAAGGGACTTTACTTTTATTTCTTTACAACTTGTCCCTAGGTATTCAAAAGGTCTTCCATCTAAATCAATAATTTCATAGGTTGGAAGATCGTCTAGCAAATAATAAATAGAACTGGAATCTAATGAGGTAAATTTATTGTTATTTCCTAAACCAAAAATAAGCTTTAAATTTTTGGTATTACAGTCGTTAATTAAACCTAATTCTGAACCTTTAGTTGGAAAAATAAATTCATTTTTATATACATTTCCATTAAAGGTCATCACCATTTTTTTTGGTAATAGGAACATCAATGACTTATGATTTTTTTCAAGGCAAGGATAGCTTATTTCATATTCAATTTTCCCTTCCTTAATTCTAGTTTTACTTTTGTTACAAGAACAAGTAAACAAAAAAAATAAAATAAGGGATAAACAACTTACAGGTATTTTTTTCATAATTATTGTTAGTGAATATAGAAGATTTATTTAATAAAATTTAAAAAATCTATTAAATCTTGAATCATTTGGTAATTTAAAATTTGGATCACTAATTCCACAAATTACTATTTTTTTCACTTCTTTTTTTAAATAATCTAATGAAACTATTTTATTATTATAAATGATATGACCAATTTTTTTTGAATTATTTGTAATCCAAATAAATGGAAATGAATCTTTAATAAGTTCTTTAGCTATTTTTTTTCCTTTCTTTCCAGCACCCCACAGAACTAGTTGGTCATTTTCTTTAACTTCGTATTTTTTTAAATAATAAAGTTTAAGAGGAATAAAATTTTCGAAACTATATACTTTTTCGTTTCTCGAAGTTCTTTTCGGGTGATCTCTCCAAAAATGAATAGTTTTTTTGGTAGTTACAATCTTTAAATTTCCATAATATACTTTAAATGCAAAATGATAGTCTTCCGGAAAGATAAGATCTTGAAATCCATTTATTTTAAGAAAATCATTTAGGTGCATCATCCAACAGCAAGATGGGATACTACATTCTTTATAGATTTCATTAAAATTATTTGAATTTGCAGTTAGATTATTTAACCAATGAGCATAATTTATATATCCATTTCCCATTTTTTTTTCTGAAGAAAAGTAAGCTACTTTTCCAATTGCAATGAACTTTTCACCTTTTAGCAATAGTAAATTTCTTAAATCTTCTATTTTGTTTTCATCCATTAAATCATCGGCATCCATTCTGCATATATATTTTCCACTAGCCAAATTGGCACCTGTTTTTAAAGCTTCAATTATACCACTTCCATTATTGGCAACTATTTTTATTCGATGGTCTTTTATTTGATGTTCTTCAGCTATTTTTAACGAATGATCAGTAGATCCGTCATTAACAAGAATTATTTGCAATTTTGAATAGCTCTGTCTTAAGATGGACTTTAAACAATCTTTAAAATAGGGCATTGGATTTTTAAATGGTATGATTATACTTACCATAAATTATTTATCAATTAAATTTAACCTTTACAAATATTCATTTTTATATTTGTTTTTGAAAGAATAATAAAATGTTTGAAAATTTAACAGAAAGATTTGATCGAGCTTTTAAAGTTTTGAAAGGTCACGGACAAATCACAGAAATAAATGTAGCGGAAACTTTAAAAGAAGTAAGGAGGGCTCTTCTTGAAGCAGATGTTAGTTTCAATACAGCAAAGGCCTTTACCAATACAGTTAAGGAAAGAGCTTTAGGTCAAAATGTCTTAAACAGCATTTCACCAGGGCAACTTTTAGTCAAAATTACTCAAGAAGAATTGACTTCTTTAATGGGAAGTGAAAAAGCAGATATTAATCTTACTGGAAATCCAGGAATCGTATTAATGTCAGGTCTTCAAGGCTCAGGGAAAACTACTTTTTCTGGGAAACTTGCTAATTATTTAAAGACTAAAAAGAATAAAAGACCACTTTTAGTTGCTTGTGACGTATACAGACCAGCGGCTATTGATCAACTACATGTTGTAGCAGATGGAATTGGAATAGAAGTTTATTCCGAAAAAGACTTAAAAAATCCCGTTAAAATTGCTCAAAACGGTGTCAAATTTGCAAAAGAAAATGGTTTTAATTTGGTAATTATTGACACTGCTGGTAGGCTAGCTGTAGATGTTGAAATGATGAATGAAATTTCTAATATTAAAAAAGCTATAAAGCCAACAGAAACTCTATTTGTAGTTGATTCCATGACAGGACAAGATGCAGTTAATACTGCTAAGGCATTTAATGAAAAAGTAGATTTTGATGGAGTTGTTTTAACTAAACTTGATGGTGACACTAGAGGAGGAGCTGCTCTTTCTATAAAATCTGTAGTCAATAAACCAATCAAATTTATTGGTACTGGTGAGAAAATGGATGCTTTAGATATTTTTCATCCAGATAGAATGGCAGACCGAATTTTAGGTATGGGAGATGTTGTTTCATTAGTTGAAAGAGCCCAAGAACAATACGATGAAGAAAAAGCTAAGAAACTTCATAGAAAAATAAAGAAAAATCAATTTGATTTTAATGATTTTAAAGATCAAATAGGTCAAATCAAAAAAATGGGAGGGGTTAAAGATATTGCGGGAATGATTCCTGGAATGAAAAAAGCATTGAATGGTAATGAAGTTGATGAAAGCTCTTTTGTCCCTATATTGGCTATGATTGATTCAATGTCTCCTAAAGAAAGAGCATACCCAGAAATTATTAATATGCAAAGAAAAAAGAGAATTGCTGTTGGTAGCGGAAATGATATTCAGGAAGTTAATAAACTAATGAAACAATTTAATCAAACTAAAAAAATGATGAAACTAATGAGCAATAAGCAGAACATGATGAATATGATGAAGCAATTTAAAAAAATGGGTGGTAAAATGCCGATGTAAATTTTATGCAGATACTAGACGGGAAAAAAACATCAATCGATATTCAGGAAGAATTATCTCAAAAAGTAAGACAGATTACAAATAGTGGTAAAAAGGCTCCTCATTTAGCAGCTATTCTAGTAGGAGAAGATGGCCCTAGTAAAACCTATGTCAATGCCAAAGTAAAAGCTTGTCAAAGAGTGGGTTTTAAATCCACTTTGATTCAATTAAATTCTAATGTCTCTGAAAAAGAACTTTTAAATCAAGTAGATCTCTTAAATAAAAATAAAGATATAGATGGTTTTATAGTTCAGTTACCTCTTCCAAAACATATTGATGAAAATAAAATTATTTTAGCTGTAAATCCTGAAAAAGATGTAGACGGATTTCATCCGGTAAATGTGGGTAAAATGACTCTTGGTTTACCTACCTTTTTACCTGCAACTCCAAATGGTATAATTGAACTACTTAAACGGTATAATATTCCAACTTCTGGAAAAAATACCGTTGTTGTTGGAAGAAGTAATATAGTAGGTACTCCAATTAGTATTCTAATGTCTAGAAAAAATTATCCTGGAAATTCTACTGTTACTTTGGCACATAGCAGAACTGAAAATTTAAAGGAAATTTGTTCAAATGCGGACATCTTAATTGTTGCTATTGGAATTTCTGAATTTATTTCAGAAGATATGATTAAGCAAGGTGCTGTTATTATCGATGTGGGTATTCATAGAGTTAAAGATTCGTCCAAAAAAAATGGTTTTAAATTATTAGGTGATGTGAAATACAAGGAGGTTGCCCAGAAATCATCTTATATAACTCCTGTTCCTGGAGGAGTTGGTCCAATGACAATTGCTTCACTTTTAATGAATACCTATATTGCTTGTTATGGGAGAGATAAGTAAAATATTAATTGCTAACAGAGGCGAAATAGCTCTTCGTATTATGAAAACTTGCAACAAATTAAATATAAAATCCGTTGCAATTTTTTCAAAAGCAGATCAAAATGCTCCATTTGTAAATTATGCAGATGAAAAAATTTTAATTGGTCCTGCTTCTTCAAGCAAAAGTTATTTAAACCAAGAATTAATTATTCAAAAAGCACTTGACCATAAAGTTGATGCGATACATCCTGGATATGGTTTTCTCTCTGAAAATGCTGAATTTGCTTCTAATGTAATTAAAGCAGGAATTATTTTTATTGGCCCCTCCCCAAAGGCCATTAGCTTAATGGGGGACAAACTATCTGCAAAAAATACAGTTTCAAAATACAATATCCCGTTAGTTCCAGGTGTAAATGAAGAAATTACTGATATTGAAAAAGCAATGGATTCAGCAGAAGAAATTGGCTTTCCTATTTTAATCAAAGCTTCAGCAGGAGGAGGAGGAAAGGGGATGAGAATAGTTGAAAATAAAAATGAATTTAAATCCCAAATGAGTAGAGCGGTGAGTGAAGCAAAAAATTCTTTTGGTAATGGGGCAGTTTTTATTGAGAAATATTTAGAAAAACCAAAACATATAGAAATTCAAATTTTAGCCGATCAATTGGGAAATGTTGTTCATCTTTTTGAGAGAGACTGTTCTATTCAGCGTAGGCATCAAAAAGTAATAGAGGAGGCTCCCTCTTCAGTTTTAACAGAAAATCTTAGAAATGAGATGGGTTTAGCAGCCATTAATGTAGCTAAGTCTTGCAATTATCACGGTGCTGGCACAGTTGAATTTATTTTTCAAGACAATCAGTTCTACTTTTTAGAAATGAATACTAGGCTACAAGTAGAACATCCCGTTACTGAAATGATCACAGGTTTAGATTTGGTAGAAGAGCAAATTAATATAGCCAATAACAAAGCTCTTAAATTTACTCAAAATGATTTGAATATTAAGGGTCACTCTATTGAAATAAGAGTTTGTGCTGAAGATCCTTACAATAATTTTCTACCTGATACTGGATTTATTGAACTATATAATCTCCCAAAAGGTGAAGGAGTAAGAGTAGATGATTGCACAAAAAAAGGCTCAGAAGTATCTATTCATTATGATCCAATGATTTCTAAATTAATAGTTCACGCTCCAACTAGAGAACAGGCAATACAAAAAATAATTAAGGCAATCGATAATTATACCATATTTGGTGTAAAGACGACTTTACCTTTTTGTAAATATGCTTTAAATCATCCTGATTTTAGAAATGGAAAATTTGATACAAGATTCGTAAATTTATATTTTAAAGATTTTCAAAATAATTTTTCCAATCAATTATTTTTAGATACTGGATTAGCAGCAATTTATCATCTTGAGAAAATGAATTTTATTAATGATTCATTCCTCCCTTCAGAACCTAATCAATGGAGAAATAGTTAAAGTTTCTGTCTTTCTGTCAGTTAAATAAGGTAATATTTTAATTAAACTGCCATTTTCTTTTGAAATTAATTAAAAAATACAAATGGCATATAATTTGGAAGATTTATTGAAAATTTATAAAAATGGCAAAAATTATAGGAATTGATTTAGGAACTACCAACTCATGCGTAAGTGTAATGGAAGGAAATGAACCAGTCGTAATCCCTAATAGCGAGGGAAAAAGAACTACACCTTCAGTGGTTGCTTTTGTTGAAGGAGGCGAGAGGAAAGTAGGTGATCCAGCTAAAAGACAAGCTATAACTAACCCTCAAAATACTATTTATTCTATAAAAAGATTTATGGGAAATAGATTTGACGAGGTTAGCAAAGAAATTAGTAGAGTTCCATATTCGGTAGTTAAAGGTGATAATAATACACCAAGAGTAAGTGTTAATGATAGAAAATATTCTCCTCAAGAAATATCTGCAATGGTTCTTCAAAAAATGAAAAAAACTGCTGAAGATTTTGTAGGTCATGAAGTTACTGGGGCAGTAATTACAGTTCCTGCTTATTTTAATGATGCACAAAGGCAAGCTACTAAAGAGGCCGGTGAAATAGCAGGATTAAAAGTAGAAAGAATCATTAATGAACCCACTGCAGCTGCACTAGCATACGGTATGGATAAGTCGGGAAAAGATATGAAGATTGTTGTTTTTGATTTCGGTGGTGGAACTCATGATGTCTCTATTTTAGAATTAGGAGATGGAGTATTTGAAGTTCTTTCAACAGATGGAGATACTCATCTAGGAGGTGATGATGTAGATCAAAAAATAATTGATTGGCTAGCTGATGAATTTAAAAAAGACGAAGGGCTAGATCTAAAAAAAGACCCCATGGCCCTTCAAAGATTAAAAGAGGCTGCTGAAAAAGCAAAAATTGAACTTTCCTCCTCTACGTCTACTGAAATAAATCTTCCATATATTATGCCAGTGGATGGTGTTCCAAAACACTTAGTTAGAAGTTTATCTAAAGCAAAATTTGAGCAGTTAATAGACGATTTAGTTAAAAGAACCATAGAGCCATGTAAGTCTGCATTAAAAAGTGCAGGACTTTCTACATCTGATATTGATGAAATTATTTTAGTTGGAGGATCTACCCGTATTCCTGCAATCCAAGACGCTGTTCAAAAGTTTTTTGGTAAATCGCCATCTAAAGGAGTTAATCCTGATGAAGTTGTATCTTTAGGTGCAGCAATTCAGGGCGGTGTTTTAACAGGTGAAGTTAAAGATGTTTTACTATTGGATGTGACCCCGCTTTCTCTAGGAATAGAAACAATGGGAGGGGTGTTGACTAAACTAATTGAATCTAACACTACAATACCTACTCAAAAATCCCAGGTTTTTTCAACAGCTGCAGATAATCAACCATCTGTTGAAATACACGTTTTACAAGGAGAAAGATCAATGGCAAAAGATAATAAAACAATAGGAAGATTTCATTTAGATGGCATACCTCCATCTCCTAGAGGTGTTCCTCAAATCGAGGTTTCATTTGATATTGATGCTAATGGCCTTATACAAGTAAAAGCGGTTGATAAAGCTACTAATAAGGAACAGTCTATAAGAATTGAAGCTTCTTCTGGATTATCTGATGAAGATATTGAAAAAATGAAAAAAGAAGCTGAGGCTAATGCTGATGCCGATCAAAAAATTAAAGAAGAAGTAGAAAAAGTGAATGCTGCTGATAGTTTGATTTTTCAAACCGAAAAACAACTCAAAGAATATGGAGATAAAATTCCAGAAGAGAAGAAAAAGGTAATTGATGAAGCATTAACTGAACTTAAAACTGCCCATGCAGCTAAGGACTTAGCCGTCATTGATTCAGCTATGGAAAAATTAAATACCGCATTTCAAGCCGCTAGTCAAGATATGTATCAGGCTACTAATGAAAATACAGGATCTGCTGATCAAGGATCTAATGAAGAAGGAAATAAAGGAAAATCTGATGAAGAAGTTACGGATGTAGACTTCGAAGAAGTTTAGTCTTTACATTTTAAAATCATATTAAAAGCTGACCTTAAGTCAGCTTTTTTTATTTAATTATATTTTTTCAAAATCTACAATCATTGCAAACCCATATAAGTAGTTTAATATACTTTAAATCGGTTTATTATTTCTTATAAATTAAGCACTTTTTAGGTTTTATTCTTACTTTTTCAGTTGACTTTTCAATATCTTTTCTAACTGAAAATGAAAGAATTGATATAATATTTTTCTTAGAGTCTATAAAAAATACTAGTAAAACAGAACTTTGCAATTTACCTACCATTTAATCACTCATATTTATTAGACTTTTGTTATTAGTATCGAAATAAAACATACAGTTCCTACCTAATAATCTTCTAAATGTTGAGAAAATAAACAACTAAAAAGATTGCATATTAAAATTAATATTGCTAATTATAATATTAATATTTAATTGATAAATAATTCTTGAAGTTTCCAATAATTAAATTATTCTTTTTTTTTTCAATTGGAATTTTATTATCAATCAATTTTCAACTTACTAGATATTCGGTTTTTGCGCTTTTGGTTTTTATTATAATTTTAATGACTGTCTTTGAATATTTCACTAAAAAGTCCACTACCTACAAAAATATTATTTCAGAACTATTAATAATGTTTGCTTTATTGTTAGCGGGATTTTCTATTGTTAAGATGAAAGATTCCACACAAAGTAAGAGTCACTATTTAAATTATTCAATTCTATTTAATCAAGAATCTAAAATGATTGTTAGAATAGACTCTCCAGTAAAGATTAAAAATAAAAAAATAACTATTAAGGGAGAGTTAATAAATTTTTTTTCAGATAGTTTAATTTATCCTGTAATTGGCGAAATTTTACTTTTTATTCCTTTAGATAGTAATTCAATAAACCTTTTACCAGGTGACTTTATATGTTTTAAAGCTCATCTTCAAAAGTTGAAATCTTTAGGTAATCCTCATGAGTTTAATTATTCTAAACACTTAAAAAGGAAAGGAATATTAGCTCAATCTTTTGTAAAAAATCATTCAAATTGGTTTATTTATAAATCAATATCATCTGTTAAAAGATATTCTACAATTATTAGAAATTACTGTATTGAGATTTTTAAAAAAAGTGGATTGGTCTCTAATAATTTAGCTATTGCATCAGCTTTAACTTTTGGTTATAAAGATGATCTAAGTAATTACGTAAAAGGAGTGTTTTCTAAGACTGGAGCAATGCACGTTTTAGCAGTTTCTGGATTACATGTCGGGATTATATACTTAATTTTGAATTTCCTTCTAAAACTTATCAAACTTCCTTTTAGATTTAAATGGATAAATGATATAATTATACTATTGGTTATATGGTTTTATGCTTTAACTACTGGGTTAAGCCCCTCTATCTTAAGAGCCTCAACGATGTTAAGTTTTTTAACATTTGCTAATGTATTTAATAAGAGTACCAACATATTTAATATTATTTTTTCCTCTGCATTTTTCTTATTATTAGTTGACCCATTTTTAATTTTAGATGTTGGTTTTCAATTAAGTTATTTAGCGGTATTTGGTATTATTTCTATTTATCCTGTAATTTATAAAATAATAGTTTTTAATAATTTTTTTTTAGAAAAAGTTTGGGCAATATCAGCTGTTTCAATTGCAGCTCAAATAGCTACTTTTCCAATTAGCATCTATTATTTTCACCAATTTCCTAATTTATTTCTTTTAAGCAATATAATAGTAATACCATTAGTTTTTACAATTCTTATTTTAGGAATTGGTACTATAGCTTTAAGTTTTAATCACTCTATTTTACTTTTTATTGGAAAAATACATTCCTTTTTTTTAACTATTTTACTTAGTAAATTAACTCTACTAAATAATATTTCTTTTTCTATTTCAAAAGGTTTATTTATTTCAAAATGGGAAACGCTTTTACTTTACATTTCTATAGTTTTAATTCTTTTATTTTCCAACTACAAATATATTTTTTTACAAAAAATATTCATAACGATATTATTTTTCATAATATCCTTAGATATAATTGAAGATATTGGATTGAAAAGTCAAAAAAAAATTATAGTTTACAATATCCCCAATCATATAGCAGTAGATTTAATTTCGGGTAATAAACATCATTTTATTGCCGATCTCAAGTTGTTAAAAAATAAAGAGATGATTCAATTTTTTGTTAAAAATAATTGGAACTTTCTGGATCTTAATCCTCCAAATTTACTTTCTTTAAATGATTTTAATTTTTCAACTATTAAATGGGAAGGTAAAACTATATCATTTGTTAACAAAAACTGGATTTACAATAAAGATATTGATATTGCCATTATTAATGAAAAACCCAAAAACAGCAACCAATTATTTAAGAATACTAAAATTGTCAAAATTATTCAAAATAAAAGTGGTTTTCAGAGTAGGGATTTAATTAACCAAGATTTAATAAATAATAATTGTTCTGTTAATGATGTAACAGTTAAGGGGGCTTACATTTATGATATAAATCTAGAAAATGCTGAAAATTAAAGGTAAAAAATGGTATTTAGATTTTTCTTTTTTTGATAAAAAAGGATACAAAGATTTTGGTTCAAAACTTAAATTAAATAGTGATAAATCTTCTAAAGCTTTTAGAGTTTTTTTTAAAAACTTAAATAATGAAGCCAAAGAAACTAAGCAAGCCGGTATATTAATTTTAAAATATTTGAAAGAGGGCAAATTAAATAAAGAAGAAGAGAAAGAACTAAAAATTCAATTTTACTATATTTTAAAGATAATGGGAGTTGGGGTTCCTTTTTTTATGATACCTGGTTCTACCGTTTTAGTTCCATTTTTAGTGAAATTAGCTAAAAAATTAGGAGTTGACATTCTTCCAAAATCATTTAAAAAAAAAGATGATTGATTTAATGATGTTTTTTTTTCTAAATTAGAGAAGAAAATTTGTATCCATGAAGAAAATTTGAATCCATGAAGAAAATTCTATCCGTATTTTTATTTCTTTGCCCAATTTTGCTTTTTGCTAGTGACTGGCCTGGAACTGAAATACCTAATGAAGTAACCAGTAATAAATTAGACATGTCTCCCTTACTATTTATTATTGTAAGTCTTTTTATTGGGATTTTAACGAAACAGTTTTTAAAAAAATTACCTATTCCATACACTGTTTTATTATTAATAATTGGTTTAGTTTTAGGAGTTATTGATCGTTTTGAATGGGTAAACAACTTAAAATTTGTTACCAATGCAATTTTTTGGGCAGGTCATATTAAACCAGAAATCATACTTTATGTTTTTCTTCCAACCTTAATCTTTGAAGCTGCATTTGACTTAGATGTGCATACTTTTAAAAAATCTTTTTGGAATGCTTTTTTAATGGCTGTGCCAGGCATTTTAGTAGCTATTTTTATAAGTGCTTCTTTAGCCATGGGTATAAAATATGCAGGAATTGGTTTTGGAAATTGGTCATGGTATATTTCCTTAATGTTTGGTTCTGTTATATGTGCAACAGATCCTGTTGCTGTAGTTTCTATTTTAAAAGAGTTAGGTGGGGGAAAAAAACTTAGAACTCTTATAGAAAGTGAATCACTTTTAAATGACGGTACTGCGATTGTCATATTTATGGTGTTTTTCACTATTTTAACCGGAACTGCTATTGATTCTAACCCTGTAATAGATTTCCTTATAGTAACACTTGGTGGAGTGGCTATTGGAGCAATTATTGGTTTATTCACGCTCTACATAATTAAAACAGTTTTTAATGATCCGTTATTTGAAATTACAGCAATTATTGGCTCGGCCTATCTTACATTTTTCATTGCTGAAAGCTTACATTGGTCTGGAATAATTGGTTTAGTAACTATTGGTCTATTAATGACCGGAAAGGGAAAAACCAAAATCAGTCCTGAAGTTGGACATTTTCTACATGAGTTTTGGGTACTAGCTGCTTTTATTTTCAATACACTTATTTTTATAATTGTTGGGGTAATCATTGCTCATCGTACAAGATTTGAGATGGAAGACTTTATAGATCTAACCATTATCTATATTGGAATACATTTAATTAGAGGAATGGTAATTTTTGTTCTTTTTCCTGTGATGAAAAAAATAGGATACGGAATAACAAGAAAAGATTCTATTGTACTTTGGTGGGGTGGGCTTAGAGGTGTAATTGGACTGGCTATGGCATTAATTGTTGCTGGAGAAACAAGTATTGATCATGAAGTAAGAGATCAATTTTTATTTATTACAGCTGGAATTGTATTATTAACCTCGTTAATTAATGCCACCACTATTAAGGCACTTGTAACAGGTTTAGGTCTTACTAGAATTCCTGTTGCTAAAGCTACTTTAATTTCTCATACGATAGAGAGGCTGAAAATAAACTCTCAGGAAAGATTACAACTAATGAAAAATGATAGATTTATGGGGGGTGCTGATTGGGAAACGGTAGAAGGATATTTACCTAAATTATGGACTCCTGCTAAAAAAGATCTCTTTGAAGAAGAAGAAAATGGGTTATTAAAAGAAATTAGGATCAACTTATTGAACAAAGAGAAAAGTTCTTACTGGAAACAATTTAGTAAGGGTCTATTGGGTGTAAAAGCTTATAATATTTTAGAAAATATTAATAACGAATTACTAGATCAAAATGGAGAATTTCCGATAACCAGTTCAACATACATAGATAAACTTTGGAGCAGTTCAAGTATATTTTTAGAAGTTCAGAAATGGTCAAACTTAAGAAAAACATCATTCAACGACTTATTTGACCAATTAAATACCAATTATGATGCTGTAAGAGCTATTATAAGTTCTCAAGACGATTTAGTTTTATTACTTGATGATTTAAAATCAGATAAGTCCAACAGCGATGAAGACTTAAAAGTGATAAAATTATTAAGAGACGAAGTAAATGAGAAAAAAATTCAGGGTTTAACCTTTTTGAGGAATCTTAAAAACTCTTTTCCTGAGGTTTATAAAACTATAGAAACAAGACAAGCAAGTAGAGATTTATTGAATTATCAAAAAAGTGAATTTTCTAATATGGTAAAATTAGGTAGAGTAGACAAAGATGATGCTGATAAGTTTTTATTAGATATTGAATACAAAATGAATGAAATTCTATCTAATCCTCCTTCTTTTATATTACCTAATGCATTAGATCTTTTAAAACAGATTCCTTGGATGGAGAAATTAGGTGAAAATCAAATTAAAAAACTATCTAAAATTATTGAAATTAAAATTTTCCCATCAAATTATTCATTTGAAAGGGAACTTAAAGATAATGGTCTTGGTATTTTAATTAGAGGAAGTTTTGATTTAAAAATAAGTAATGAAATTTCAACAGTTTTAGATCCAGGATTTATCATTTCTAAATTGAATAAAAAAGTGGATGATCACACAGAAATAATTTCTAAAACTCCCCTAACTATAGTTTGGATTTCCGCTAACAGAATTGATGAATTTCAAAACTTGATTCCCAATTTCAGTGCTATTTTAAAATAAAATTTTAGTTATTAGCATCTTATCATTTAAAAGTAATTACTATTTAAAAATTTACAATGAAGAAAATATTATTTATGACACTAATTTATCCTATGCTACTAGCTTGTAATAATGATCAAAATCATTTAAATATAAAATTAAATTATCCAATAACACCAAAAAAAGAGGTGGTGGATATTTATTTTAATACTGAAGTAAGGGATCACTACAGATGGTTAGAAGACGATAGGTCGGAAGAAACAGAATCATGGGTTAAAGCACAAAATAAAACCACTTTTAGTTATTTAAATAATATTTCATTTAGAGAAGATTTAAAAAAAAGATTAGAATATTTATGGAATTACGAAAAATTTAGTGCCCCTTTTAAGGAAGGAGAATACACTTATTTTTATAAAAATAATGGCCTACAAAATCAATATGTAATTTATAGGCAAAAAGATAACGAGGATCCAGAAATCTTTTTAAATCCGAATCAGTTTTCAGAGGATGGAACAATATCTTTAGGGTCTTTGAGTTTCTCAGAATCAGGTTTAATGGTGGCTTATTCAATTTCTGAAGGAGGAAGCGACTGGAGAAAAATAATTTTAATGGATGTTAATTCTAAGCAAATTATGGAAGACACTATTAAAGATGTTAAATTTTCTGGTATTTCTTGGAAACAAAATGATGGTTTCTTTTATTCTAGTTATGACAAGCCTAAAGGAAGTGAATTGTCTGCTAAAACAGATCAGCATAAATTGTATTATCACAAATTAGGAACGAACCAAAAAGACGACGAAGTTATTTTTGGTGGAAGTCCTGAAGAAAAACATAGATATGTAGGTGGGAATGTCACTGAAGATGGAAATTACTTATTCATTTCTGCAAGTGTTTCTACATCAGGTAATAAATTATTTATGAAAGACTTAACAGAACCTAATTCCCCTTTAGTAACTATTTTAGATCATACCGATAGTGATACCTATGTGTTGGAAAATTTAGGGAGTAAGCTATACTTAGTCACCAACCTAAATGCTCCAAATAAGAAAATTGTAACCGTTGATGCATCCAATCCAACTCCAAATAATTGGGTTGACTTCATAAATGAATCGAAACATGTGTTAAGTCCTTCGTCTGGAAGTGGTTATTTTTTTGCAGAATATATGATAGACGCAGTTTCACAGGTGAAACAATATAATTTTTCAGGTGAATTGATAACGGAAATAGATCTTCCTGGTTTAGGAAGTATAGGTGGGTTTTCAGGAAAAAAGGAAGATAGTATTTTATATTATTCTTTTTCCAATTATAATACCCCTAGAACGATTTATTCTTACGATCCTAATACAAAAGTCTCTAATTTGTATAAAAAACCAAATATTGATTTTAATTCTGATGAATATACCAGTAAGCAAGTGTTTTATTTTTCAAAAGACAGTACCAAAGTTCCTATGATAATTACTCATAAAAAGGGATTACAGCTAAACGGAAATAATCCTACTATTTTATATGGTTACGGTGGTTTTAATATCAGTCTTACCCCCTCATTTAGTATAGCTAATGCTGTTTGGATGGAACAAGGTGGGATTTATGCGGTTCCTAATTTAAGAGGAGGAGGTGAGTATGGAAAAAAATGGCATATTTCTGGAACTAAAATGCAAAAACAAAATGTTTTTGATGATTTCATTGCTGCGGCAGAGTATTTAATTAATAAAAATTATACTTCTAGCGAATATTTAGCTCTAAAAGGAGGCTCCAATGGTGGACTTTTGGTAGGAGCTATTATGACTCAACGTCCTAGTTTAATGAAGGTTGCTTTACCAGCAGTTGGAGTACTGGATATGCTTCGATACCATACATTTACTGCAGGTGCAGGCTGGGCATATGATTATGGTACTTCAGAAGATAGTAAAGAAATGTTTGATTATTTACTTGGTTATTCACCTGTTCACAATGTAAATGATAGGGTTGAATATCCTGCAACTCTAGTTACTACTGGCGATCATGATGATAGGGTAGTTCCTGCACATAGTTTTAAATTTGCTGCAGAACTTCAAGCTAAGCAAACTGGGAATAATCCTACTCTTATTCGAATCGAAACAGACGCTGGCCATGGAGCTGGGACTCCAATAAGTAAAACAATTGAACAGTATTCAGATGTTTTTGGTTTTACATTATACAATATGGGTTTTGATGAACTTCCTGTAAAATATAGCAAGTATTAATCCGTATTAATTTAAGAATTACTATTTAAAATTTTAAGAATAAGCATTGTTAAATTTTTAAAAAGTTGATTTATTCAAGCTGAATACTTCATCCTTTTTTTAAAAAAATCCACAATACTAAATAAACAGGAACAAAACCTCCAAAAATTGCTAATATTCTCCAAAGTATGGGATCAATATTAGTATGTTCTCCTAGGCCATAACAAACTCCTCCTATAAAGCCTTTATTAGGATATCTATATAATCTTTTCAATATGTAAATTTTCTAAAACGTTAATGTAAAAAAAAGTCATAAAACTAAAAAAAGGTTTAAATAATCAAAATTAGTAAATTACGAGAATAGTAGAAACTTAAACACAAATTACACCATAAAATAGAAAGAGGGCCTATAAAGTAAATCTAAACGTTTAGTTTAAGATTCAAGTTATAAACCCTCAGTCTTTTAACCCGAAACGAACAGTAAAATTAAACTAGCAATGAATTGTTAAAGAAATGTTTAAGCAAAAAATATTTGTAACAGGGTCAATATCAATAGTTTGGTTATACAAATATGCTGATTAATTACAGTAATGTGAAAGTACAAAATATGCTTTAACCGTTGGTGACTTAAGAAAGTTCGATGACTTTTTCTTGAAGCTTTTTTATCTTTGCAGAGTCCTTATTTAAATGTTCTAAAATTTCTTCTAGTTCCATAGAATCTTTGATAAAATGTTTTATTGTTTCTTCTAGTTCCAATGAATCTTTACTGTAGTGTTCGTATACCTCACGTTTTTCAGATTTTGATAAATCCATTTTTTTAAAATCTTTTTCGTGCTCAAGAAGTTCTTCAGAGAGCTCAACAATTTCTATTCTATGCTCTTCAACCTCTTTTTTCATTAGAACTGACTCAGTATTATGTTCTTCTATATCTTCAGACAGTAATTCTATTTTGTTTTTTAATTCTTCAATTTCTTTTGTATTTGAAATTCCACAAGATGTAAGAATTATGGGTAAAATTGCGTATAGATATTTCATAATTAATTAATTTATACAATTTTACAAATTCAATTTTTAAAATAAAATACCTTATTTAGGTTATAATTATTCTAATAAAATATTTAGAAATATGTACTTGCGGTAAAAACTTTTATAAATTCTCGAAGAATTCGGGAATAATTTGGTCTTTAATTATTGATTTACCATTGAAATAAGCATTTGTTTCTGATTTTTCATAGCTTAATTGAATTCCTTTAATCTCATCTATAGTTTTGCTAAATATGAGATGACTTTTTTGATCATAAATTTGAAAGGTCATTTTTAAAAATGAAGTATACATTTTATGTCCAATTATATGGCTTCCCTTTTTAGTTTCACTGTTAATTATTATGTGTAGTTGAGCTTCATCTTCATTTTCTGTAATCTTCATTCCAATAGAGGTTAATTTATCTTGAGTTGCTAATAAAAGATCTTGTCTATTGCTATTATTAGTGTATTGTTTTTCTATAGAAGAGATTCTAAAATTGGGTGCATTAATTTTTATAGGAAAAGTAAAAGAAGGAACATTTATTTTTTCAAATAGAGATTTAATAAATTCACTCGTATGAGCTTCATTAAGCCAAGTTTTGAAATTAAGGGCTAATTCAATGGAATGATGAATTTCTATTTCATTAATTTTATTAATTGAGACACTAAAAAATCCTTTAAAGTCTGTTTGATTTGATATGGTATTTAAATCAAAACTTTTTGAAATAACATCAATTGCTACATTTGTTGCAGGTTTATTATTATGCATTAACTGGAAGTTTATTTTAGATTTCGGATGTACTAGATCAAGAGAAATTTTATCGTTAGTACTATTGATTAGATAATTATTGATATAGGACCTAAATTGAGAAATTATTTCACTTTTAAGGTTTACTTCTCTTCCATTTAAATCGGTTATAAAAGATTCATTAAAGTAGGGTTCCAATTCGCCTAATGCAGATACAAAATAGATATATTTATTTTTTAGATTGCTACTCTCCAAAGCATTTTGAAGTAAAACTTTAGACTTTTCAGTTGCAATTTCAATTTTCTTTTTTTTAATTTCTCTATAGAGCTCTTTATTTAGACTGTAATACACCCAATATTCATTTCCTTTTGTGTAGGTGTCTATAATTTCATATCCTTCAATAATATCTTCAGTTTTTATTTTAATAAATGAATTAATATCTTGTTTTAGGTTCAATTCTTTCTGCATCCTCACCATTTGCGATTGAGAAGAAATATTTACTTTAATTTGAGAAACTAGATTTTGAAGTGCGTTTTTTTGAGCAATTTTAATGTAGTCGGTAGGGAATTTACTTTTGTCTGCAAGCCCTATGCCAATGTAATGCGTTTGAGAAATAGGAAATTCTTTTAACCAATGAGGAGTTTCCTCAATAGTTTCGTTTAACTTTTTAGATGAACTACATGAAATAATAAACAACGAAAAATAAAACAGGAACAATAATCTAATCATTTTCAGGATTGTAGTTGTTTATTTGCTGGGTAACTTGATTGGTTATTTGATTAATAATATTATTTGTAAGTTGATCTGTAGATAATAAGTTTTTTTTACTTCTAAAGAGTCGATCAAGAGCTCTTTTTTCGGATTTTGAACTACTTATATAGTCATCGGAACTTTTTCTATTCTGCCAAATCCAGTTTCCTGGAAATATTTTTCTGTAATCAAGATTAGACTGCGCATAGTAAACTTCATCTTTTTTGCTTTTATTTATAAGTTTTGATATTAATATTTCCCCACTTTCAGTTGAGGTTAACTGAAAATTAAAACCAATTTCTACATTATTACTCCCTTTAATTATATTGTATTTTATTTTTTCAAAGGTGGTATCGTATGACTTTGTTTTGTCTTCATTATATATAGTTTTTATGGTTCTGAACCACCCTTTTTTGAATATTTTTTCTAAGGGAATTTGAGTTTGATTACAGGTTGCAAGGTTTCCAGATAATACTGCTTTTGCTCCAATAAGTTCTCCAGCTTTTGCATTTGTTTTTTCTTTTACTTGACCACTCATTCCAAGAATTTGTTCATTAATAATTGTATTGGTTAAGCGTCGGTCAACAATTTTTAAAAAAGGATTATTTATCGAAATTAATTTATCAACAATTTGGGATGATATTGAATTTTCTAGACCGGTTGATGTTGTATGATTTTCAAATTTTAATATTGCAATTGAATACATCGCTTCATTTTGAGCAAGATTTTTCTTCTCTCTACATTTTTTATAATTAAGGGGAATTTTATCAAATTCATAATAAGAGGTGCGAAATTTTTTAATTTTTAAAAGTTCGTTTGCCTTTCGGTAAATTGGTTCATATGTGGCAATATCCTTCATAGAGTTTACATCTCTAAAATTGGGTTTTAATATGCTGATTTCATGAAATAACTCTTCTGCCTCGGGAAAATTCTCATTATTTAGAAACTCCAAGGCATTATTATAGGATTTTTCAACATATTCATCTAATAATGTATTATAATCTCTTCTGTACATTTGAGAAATTTCAATATTAATTGAATACGTTTCAATTTTGTCTTTTAATTTAACAGCGTCTAAATAATTATAAATTGCTTTTCTTTTATTTCCATAGCTTTTATTTTTAAAAAAATTATCTAAATAAGCATCAATTTGTTTCTCACCTGCATTCTTTAACCCTTCTTTAGCTTTAATGAATACACTGTTTTTATTTAGTGCTTTAAAATAGTAAGTACAAGCATCATAATAAAATTCCTTTTCTAATAATTTATTGCCTTTTTTGGTAAGATGCTTTGGAGTCTCACAACTAAATGTAGAAATGAAAATAAGTAAAATATAAATTTTTGATAAATGATTAGTCACCATGTAAAAATACTTTATTTTAAGTAATTTTTTGAAATTAAATTTAAAATGTTTCTCTTAAATTTATAAAATGAAGAATCTTCTCGTACTACTTTTTGTTCCAGTTTTCTTTTTAAGTCAAAATAATAAGTGCTTATTAACTATTAATTTATATAGAGCAGATAAGAGACCTTTAGATAACAAATTAGTCACTTTTAGATCTGACGACGAGCAACATCATGTAGAAGTAATTACAGGTAAAAATGGTTATTGTAAAGTTGCATTAAATAAAAATACCCACTATAATATTATTTATGAAGATATATTTTATTCTAAGTTATTCAAGATTCCTTACAGTTCGAGAATTGATTACAGCGGCAAGGTAATTATAGATGGAGGACTTTTTGCTATTGTAAAATTAAAAGTTTTGGATAATAGCGGCAATAATCTTCCTCTAAAATCTGAAACTATTATATGTGAAAGTGAAGAAACTGGCGAACTTTTAGAGAACAAAACCAACCAATTAGGTGTAGTTGAATTTTATCTACCAAGAAATTCAAATTATAAATTTCATTCAGTTTTTGAAAAATCTATTAAATCCATTTCTATAGACGATGGTAATGGTGTTTCTATATATAGAATATCTCTAAGAACATATACTACACCAGAAAGTCAATATTATTTGCGAATTAAAAGAGCAGAACAAGAAGCAATTGCTAGAGAAAAACAAAGGAAATTAGAAGATTCTTTAGTAGGTACAATCCCAATAACAGTAGTCTTATTTATTAATACAGAAACCAATAAAGATGATTTTAAACTTCCTTATTTGAATGAGGTTAATGTATACACTTCCAAATCTAAAAATAAGAAGCTTGGAATCATTAATGGGAATTGGAGTGTAAATGGATTATGTGAAAAAGGTTATGGACTATGCAGTAGGGTCATTAAGAATAAAGATGGAAGTTTTGTTAATGCAGTATTACCAGTAAAGCTTAAGAGAGGAAAACACCAGTTATATTTAGAAAATAATAATGGCGATTTTAAAAAACAAGTAGAAGTTAACGTATCAGTTCATAAATCATTCGAATTTTTAAAAAATAATTCTGAGAGTTATTATATAACCTCTCCTATGTGTGTACTTTATTAATCAATATAAATATCAATAATCCATTTTACATACCAGAAGAAGATTTAATTAAGTTCTCAAGTTTATTTAATCATCTTTATTTTCTTAAAGAAGGTTGGTGTGGAAATGGTGTGTATAATGATTGTGATGATTTTATTATTTCTTACGAAGAATGGATTATTTGGGATAAAAAAATCAATTATTTTATATTGAATAATGAATTATAGATGCGTAACGACATTCACAATATTACTCATTATCCCTTTTTTAGGGTTTAGTCAAGATTTATATCCATTAGGATTTTATAATAATGTAATTAACCATAATTTTTATACATTATCCTATTCAAAGAAACACAAGCTAGCGGAGTGGGTTTTTTATGATCTTCAATCTGCCCAACTAATAGACTCGTTAAAAAGAAAAAATAATTTCAAAAAAGATCCGCTTATAAAAGAGTCGTCAGCTAGTTTATCAGACTATAAAGCAAGTGGTTTTGATAGAGGACATTTGGCACCTGCTGCCGATATGAAATACAGTGTATCTGCTATTGCTGAAAGTTTTTATTTAAGTAATATGTCTCCTCAAGTTCCAGGATTTAATAGAGGAATATGGAGAAAAATTGAAAAAAAAATAAGAGATTGGGCTTATAAATATGGAGAATTGATAATCGTTACTGGGCCCATATTAAATGGAACTAAATATGATGTGTTGGGAGAAAATAAAGTTACCATTCCTCAGTGGTTTTATAAAGTGGCTATAGATCCAAATAATTACAATAGAAATATTGCCATATTAATAGAAAATAAGAGCAGTTCAGAAAGTATTTCTAATTTTATAATTTCAATTGACTCTTTAGAAAGTTTTAGCGGCTTAGACTTTTTTCATAATTTACCCAATGAAATAGAAAATTCTATAGAAAAAACAACTCATATAGAATTGTGGGATTGGAAGTATAAAATTAAATAGCTTATGGATTCTTTAACTATTACCATAATAACAATAATTATTGTCACTTTTTTAAGTGCTTTTTTTAAAGGAAGAAAAATAGATAGGTGTTTGAAGAAAATCAATGGATATTTTGTACAAGTTTATAATACAAAAGAAAAATCTATTGAAGGAATGGCAGAAGTAGCTTCCAACTCTATTGTTATAGAATTTGACGATGAAAAAGCATCTAAAAACAAAAAATTTATTCTTTATAAAAACGAGTTTAAGAATATGGAACTCATACTTAGGCTTCACGGATTTTTTGATGAAGTTCAAAAGTCTAAAAGAGATCAAATTTTTAAAAAAGCAATTAACCCAGGACTATTAGCCAAATTAAATAGAAAATTAAGAAATGTTTTTGCTACCGCTAAAGATGCTGTAAATGAAATTATAGGTCTTTTATTAACTTCAGCCAAAACTATGGGGCCAATAAAGGCATTGTCAAGTCAAGAAAAGCAGGTTAATAAGTTAAAAGACGATTCAGTAGGGAGTTTAACTGGAAATGCTTTCGAGCCTATTTGGGAAAAATGCATTGGAAAGAGAGTAGGAGTAGAAATTAAGGAAGACGATACTTTAAAAGTAGAAGGAACGTTAATAGAATATTCCCAATCCTATATTCTTCTTTTTGATTCTTCAATAGCTGGTTTAGCTCAAGAAGAACCTCACGATTTATTAGTTAGTAGAGAATACGGTACAATTAGACATATTATAAACTAATTATTAAATCTTTAATTTTATTTATAATTTAATATTGAATATACTATTATAAAATAGTTATATCGAGTTGATTTAAAATGCTATTAACTACCTTTCTCTCTTCATTGGAAGCGTAACCATCAGATTCCTCTATTTGTTTTAATTCTTCTCGAATAAATTCTTGATATTCTTCATCCATAGATTTTAAGGTCTCAATTGCTTCTTCAAGAGATAACTTTTTAGAATTTGCCATAAATGCTTTTGGTATTTCTGGTAATTCATCTAGTTCTTTAGATATTACTATACCATCTGCTTGAATAACTTCAGTCACAATTCTACAAAATGCAAGTTTTTGATTATCTTCTAAATTATTAAATAAATAATCGTCTTTTCCTAGTATTAGTCTTGTTAATATTCCCATTTTTATTTTTTTTGTTATTCATCTTTCCATTTAATTTGGAATTCTATTTCGTTATCTCCATCACCACGTTCGTGTTCTATATTAAAGGTGGCTCTATCTGGAACATAAATGGCTTCATTATCAATCGTTATTCTAAAGTTTTCACCACTTTCTATGCTATCGGCTAACCTTCTTAGTTTTTCAACAAATTCTTTGTTGGAGTAAGTTTTTTCTATATCTCTTTCTGACATAATTATATATTTACTTATAATAATTTCATTAAAAGTAATTAATTATTAAATAATTTAATGACAAATAAATATTTTTAACTAGTGCCTAACCTCGAACCCACCTACCTGCGCTACGTTTACGATGCACTAAATAAAGGAACGCTGAATGCGGAAAATGCAGCAGTATTGCCTCAAGGATTTATTGGTTTGTATGAGCAAGAGTTTACTCAGAAAACACCAGCTAGTGAACGTGAAAAAGTACTAAATCAACTAGTGCTTTGGGCACTTTTTAAAGGGCCTGTTTCTGCAAATTTGGCTGCAGCTGTTTTGGAGTTGGAAGAGGAGCAAATGAAGGATTTAGTTGATACCTATTCCAGTTGGTTCAATAGTCCAGAAAGCGGAAAGTATCAATTGTATCATGAGCGGTTAAGAGTATATTTATTTCAAAAGCTAAAAAGTGAAGAAATCAAGCTTTTAAATGAGAAAATCATTTCTGAGGTTAAAAAAGCCCTAAAAAGAAAAACAGCAAATGATTTACAGTTGTATGGACTTCAATTTTTAGGATATCATCAACTTATAGAAACAGCCCTTAATAAATCATTTGAGGATTTTATTAAAACATGTCTTGACAATAAATTTATTGATAGGCAAATTGATGTTTCTAATGCTTTTGATTGGACTAAAGAGCCAATGAAAGAGGCTCTTAAATTGGCCGCTTTTAATGAAGACAAAAATACTGTTTTTGAATTGTCAAAATCGCTAGTAAATCTAAATACCAAAGAAAAGGAAGGTTTAGGTGAAATTCAAAATTTATTGGACGATGGAAAGGATGAATTGGTAATAACAAGGCTTAATTCAATTCTTGATGGTACCAAAGAAAATTATACCACAAGTTATGCATTTCAAATCTTGTCTATTGCTTATTTGATGGATACACATTCATCAAATGATATTGAGAAAAGAGTAGGGCTATTTATTGAAAATATTGAAAATAATATTCCAGACGATCCAAAAATAGTTGATCAATTTCTGTTAATTCCAGAGCATATTACTATAAAACTTATAGTTGAACTTTACAAAGCTGGATTGGAATCTGAATTCATCCTAAAAAGGTGTTCCTCCATCAATTTTAGTGCAAAAAATTTAAGCACATATAATTCAAAGGAGTTAAAATATCTTTATGAATTGGTCAAGAATTATTTTAAAGATGATGAATTAGATTTCTTAATATGTGTGGCTGATCAAGCTATTATTGACAAAAATACGAATGATTATTTTTTAAAAAAATTAGAAATTGAATTACGAAAGTACATTAAAGAAGACAATGATATTGCCTATTATCATATCCAAATTCCGGAAGAAATACTAAGATTTACTAAAAATAGATATATTATAAATTATTGTTGTGAAAATTATTTAGGACTTGATAAAAATAAGTTGTCAAAAAAAGTATATCTAAATAAATTTAATTTCGATACATATAACGAATTCTTATCTCTCTTGCCACTGCCCTCAATTGACTTACTAAGGATTTTTAATGTTGATTTGATTAAACCTTTGCTTAACAAATTAAATGCTGAAGATTTTGAATATTCATTACATGACTGGGTAAGAAGATTTTTAATTCTCCTCTGTTCTGATGATATAGATCCAGGTCAAATCATTAAAAATTTCATTGAAAAATTCGGTGCTCAAAATATTGGAACCAATGGAATAAAAGAAATATATAGTGACTATTTATATAACAATGATGTTGATGAATCCAATCTCAAAAAAATCAAAATATTTATTGAAAATTCAATAAATAATGAAGATGATAGATTGAATTTATTGGATATTATAAATCATATAAAGTTCAAACAAGTTTCAAAAATTGATAATAAATTAAAAGCTAAGTTTTTTGAATCAGAATTTATTGAGTTAATAAAAAAAATTGATAAGCATAATGATTCTTTTAGTGAAGTGATTTTGAATATCGCTAAATATATTAGAGTTTACAACTTCCCCTTTGAATCTACTGAATTGTTGTTAGACATTACAGAAACAGATTTAACTAGAAAAATGATTTACATAGAATTACTACCAATTTTATTTAAATCTTCAGAATTTTCACAGATTGATTCAATTATTAAAAATGAAAAAAAATCATTTGGGTCCACTTTTTTTAGAATACTTTCAGGACTCACTTCATACAGTCTTTGTGAAATTATTGATCAAAATGGCGAAAGTATTTCAATAAGATTTAATGTAAAATTATTCTGTGTTAATAAACTTCAACTAAAAAATAACCACATAGACTATTTGGTAATTTTATTTTATAATTTAAGTAAATCATTATCCAATGCTGAAAAGTTCAAAAGATTAAGCGAATTAGTTGAAGTATTACATAAAAATAAATATGATTTTATAGATTTTAATATTGAAAAAACAATTATCAATATAATAGCTAAATTCAATGACTTGTCATGGCAATTATATGCTGTAAAGAATTACTGTGAAAAATTTAAGATTGAAAATATACAAGTTTTCAGGTTTTATAAAAACCTTCTTCAAACTAAATCAGCAATAAAATCTGATGACCTAAATTCATTTAGACTTCAATCTAAATTGCCTGATTTTAAAACTATCTCTTCAAAAACAATAAAGAGAAAAGTGGCTCTTCATTGCATAAAAAATAATTTCACTGATTATTTTATTTCAAATGAGCTACACAAAGAAAACTTGTTTTCAGATTATGAGTTGATCAAATTTTCTTCCATCTATATAAATCAAAACAACATAGCCATTTTTAATTGTTTGATTGATTCTTTGGAAGATAATTACAACCAACTAGCTTTCAAAAATGAATTGTACTTCTTTCTAATTTCAAAATCCTTGGAAACTTCTAAAATTAGTTTTGATTATGATGAATATTTTGATGTTATAATAAAAGCCATAAAATCTATTTCTGATGTAAATACTTTAGAAATACTAAATAACTGTATAAATGAATTAGATTCACTTGATGACTATGTAGATTTTGAAACTGGTGAAGTAATAGAAAGAGATGAGATAAAAGTAGAATCAATTTATTTTATTGTAACCAACCTATGGAAAATAGGTGAAAAAAAACTAGCTCGAAAACAGCTTAAATCAGCCTTTAATTTTTACAATAAAATGGAGTTTGAAACAGAGAAGGAAACATGGATAAAAAAGTTAGATTATCTTGCTATTACTGTTCTTACTAAAAAAGATTTAGAGAAATACTTAAAAGAAAAAATACAAATTCAAGAAGCCCTGTCATTTGATATAATCGATAGTGTTTTTAAAAATAATTTTTCTAGCATCATTAATGAAATTTTCACAAAAGACCATATTGACAGATCTGTAATGAGAAATATGGTAAATGCTTACGTAAAACACCACTCACTAGAAAAAGCCTTCTCATTTGTAAAACAAATTCAAAATCCAGTGCATTCCAATGCTTGGAGAAATGTAGTTTTAGAAAAGGTATATTCAATTGGTAATGATTTTGATGGTACGGTAGCTTTTGATAAGTATGACTTAGTTTACAACTCTGTTGAATCCACAAAAGCATTAGAGCAAATGTTAAAGTATGCGTTATTTTCTGATCTTAGTTCTGAAAGTTCAATCAAGCAAATATCGTCTAAGTACGATGGCTATTTAATTGAAAGTGAGGTGAATCAATTGGTTAAAAATATATCCAATGCCTAACCTCGAACCCACATACCTGCGCTACGTTTACGATGGCTTAAATAAAGGCTCGCTGAATGCTGAAAATGCGGCAGCATTGCCTCAGGGCTTTATTGGTTTGTATGAGCAAGAGTTTACTCAGAAAACACCAGCTGGAGAGCGAAAAAAAGTACTAAATCAACTAGCACTTTGGGCACTTTTCAAAGGAGCAGTTTCTGCAAATATGGCTGCTGCTGTGTTGGAACTAGAAGAGGAGCAGATGAAAGATTTAGTTGATACCTATTCTAGCTGGTTCAATAGTCCGGAAAGTGGTAAGTATCAACTGTATCATGAGCGGTTAAGGGTGTATTTACTCCAAAAGCTAAAGGCAGAAGAAGTACAAGTACTCAATGAAAAATTAATTTCCTTTTTAGAAGATGCTATAATACAAGCTAAGGGAGAGGAAGATGAATACTATGCCTTAGCGCACTTACATCAGCACATGGCCTTGGAATCACAATTAGGCAACCACTACAAGCGCTTACACAGCTATGTAAACCAAGAAAGCTTATGGAGAAGGCAGATACAACTTTCCAAGGGTTATGCCTGGAGTCAAAATTCGGTTCAACAAGGCATAAAAGAAGGGGCAAGAAGAAACCATGAAATGAATACCATTCGCTCTACAGTAAACAGCGTAAAACTGATGACTCAGGAGCAAAACAGTGCTGAAGACATACTAAACTTATTAAACGAAGGCGATTTCCAGGCTGCTCTCAAAAGAGCAGAAACCTGGGAAGGGGAGCGGCAGTTTAAATTGTATTTGCTTTTTATTCATGAGCTGACGATTGGTACTAGTAGTGAGGCAGACTTTAGAAAAGAAGCGTGTAAAGCCGTTATCGAAGTCATTGACCAAACTCCGGAAGATCATTCCGTACTGGATTGGTGTAAGTTTTACCCAGAACTAGCCATTTACAAATACCATGAGGAGCTTTTGAAAATGGAATTAGATGGAATGGTAATTTGGAAGAGGGGTAATTACACTTTAATAGATTTAATCAAACGTAATGAAATTGATATTAAATCATTGACAATTTTAGTAGATAAAATAAAAAGAGATCATGACAAGTTCATTGGCTTTTTAGAGATGTCTAAAAAATTAATTAATACTGATCTTAATAACCCACTTTTTTGGATTTCAAAGATTGAGATTAATTGGATGAAATCTAAGGCGTTTTTGGAATGTAGCAAAATATTGATCAAGAAATCTAAAAAGGTAGAATCAAAAAAATTTCTAAATGAATCAATAAAAGTAGCTTCTAAAATAATAATAAATAGAAAAAAATCTGAAGCCTACATATCAATTAGTAAATTTTTATTAGATATAAATGAAATAAAACAGTCTAATCATTATTTAAAAAAATCAATTTCAATAACAAGTCAAATAATTAAAGATGAAGACAAAAATTTTCTACTGGGCCATATTAGTGTAGAACTAATGAAAAGAGGTAAAAGTAAAGATTCAATTAAAACTATTAATGAAATAAATAGTGATTTAGAAAAATCAGAAGTTTACGTGGATGTTATTAGAGTTCTAATGGAACAGAAAAAAAAATCTGAAGCTTTGAAATTAACATCAGAAATATCAAATGACAACTGGTATTTATCGGAAGCTTTTATTGTCATAGGACAAAATTTGATAAATTCTAATGAGAAAGAGGAGTCATCTTATTATTTTAAAAAATCCATTAATTCAATTTCAGAAGATTCTATTTACAAAGATTTTTTAAAATCTAAACTTTTAAGAGATATATCAAAAGAGTATTTAAAATATGGAATGGAAAATGAGGTAATAAAACTTATTCCTGAAATAACTTTTAAAAATATTAAATCAAAAACCTATTTTCTGCTGCATAAATTTTTATTTGAGAGTAAACGTTATAAAGAATCAAATGAAATGTTGAAAAAATCGCTTGAAATCGCAACTGAAAATGAATTTTTGATGTTAAGTGAATATTTCTTGGATTTAGAAAATATTAAAGATTTTAAAATGGTTCTTCTAAAATCGCTCTTAACCTCTACCTTAAAAAATGATAATTACTCAGTAATAAGATATCTTTCGTTAGTTCCTCATCCTGATATTGGGTCCATGTTTTTATGGGAAAAAGAAAAAAAACATGTTATTAAAAATTTATTAAATCATTCTATTAGTATAAACTCTGATGTTGATGATATATGGAGAAAAACAACTAATCTAATTGAGATTAGCAGAGCATTTTTAGCTATTGGAGAAAAAGAAGAAGCACTGCGAATTGCAGAAGATCCCAATTTGGGGCTTTCTACTTTTGCTTCTACATTATTATTACTTTATGTGGAACTATGCGAGGATTTAATTAAAATAGGAAAATATCAAGATTCTTTAGATTTAGTCACAAAAATTATATCTAAAAGAACCAGAAATTTTGAAAAACAAAAGCTCAATTTGATCAAATCTGAAGCTTGTTATATGATTGGAAGAGATCTATTAAAAAAGGGAAATAAGAAGGAATCAAAAAAAAATGATAAAAAAATCATTAAATATTGCTTCAAAGATTAAATCACTTAAAAATAGAGCTGAAGGCATAACCTATCATTTGATTTCCTTTTATTTCAAAATAGGAAAAGTTCTTTTTAATTATGGAGACACTCTTGAATCAAAAAAAATGATAAAAAACGCTCTAAATATTGCCTTAATGTACAATGAGTCATATACAAAATGTAAAATTTATTTGGAGATTAGCAAAGATCTACTTGAAATGAAGGATCAAAAATTATCCAATAAATTTTTAAATGATTCTGTAAATATAGCATCAGAAATAAATAACAAAGATTTACGAATTGAGATTTACAGAAAAATCAGTAAAGAACTAATGATTAGAGGTCAGAAAAAAGATAGTTTTAGTATAATTTCTAAAATTGAAGATGTAACTGAAAAATCTAAAGCTTACATTGAAGTTATTTCTGTTTTAGTTTCTAAAGGTAAAGTTGGAGAGGCAAATTTAATATGTTCAAAAATAAATAATAAAAGGTTTATTTCTGAGGCGCATTTAACTATTGTAAATGAGTTAATTAAAATAGGAAAGAAAAGAGAGTCCATAAATATTGCTTCGAATATTAGTTTAGGTCTAGAACGTTCAATTGCTTTTAAAAACATCTCTAAATCTGTAAAATATCCTGAGTTTTCTTTCTTATTAAAACAAATAATGTCGCAACCAAATAAATCAATCTTTATTACTGGTTTTAGTGAATATATTAAAGAAAGTAATGAAATTGCTTTAGATGTTTATCCCTATTTATACAACCTCTCTGAAAAAGTCCAAAACCTTTCAAACATCCTCTTTTACCAAGCCAAAATGGCTTGTTTTTTTGAAGAGAATCGCAACGAAGAAAAGCTGGATATGCTAAGCGAAGTACTAGACATTAAAGATTGGAGGAGGATAAGTGCTTAACTTAGAACCCACATACCTGCGCTACGTTTACGATAGCTTAAATAAAGGCTCGCTTAATGCGGAAAATGCGGCAGCATTGCCAAGAGGATTTATTGGTTTGTATGAACAAGAGTTTTCTCAGAAAACACCAGCTGGAGAGCGAAAAAAAGTATTAAATCAACTAGCGCTTTGGGCACTTTTCAAAGGGCCGGTTTCTGTAAATATGGCTGCTGCTGTGTTGGAACTGGAAGAGGAGCAGATGAAGGATTTAGTTGACACCTATTATAGCTGGTTCAATAGTCCGGAAAGCAGTAAGTACCAATTGTATCATGAGCGGTTAAGGGTGTATTTACTTCAAAAGCTAAAGGCAGATGAAGTTCAAGTACTCAATGAAGAATTAATTTCCTTTTTAGAAGATGCTATAAAACAAGCTAATGGAGAGGAAGATGAATACTATGCCTTAGCGCACTTACATCAGCACATGGCCTTGGAATCACAATTAGGTAATCATTACGAGCGCTTACACAGCTATGTAAACCAAGAAAGCTTGTGGAGAAGACAAATACAACTTTCCAAGGGTTATGCATGGAGTCAAAATGCAGTGCAACAAGGAATCAAAGAAGGGGCGAGAAGAAACTACGAAATGAATACCATTCGATCTACGGTAAACAGCGTAAAGCTGATGACTCAAGAGCAAAACAGTGCAGATGAAATACTAAACTTATTAAATGAAGGCGATTACTTAACAGCACTTAAAAGAGCAGAAACTTGGGAAGGGGAGCGTCAGTTTAAATTGTATTTGCTTTTTATTCATGAGCTAACCATTGGTACTAGTAAAGAAGCAGACTTTAGAAAAGAAGCGTGTAAAGCTGTACTTGAAGCCATAGACCAAACACCGGAAGATCATTCGGTACTGGATTGGTGTAAATTTTACCCAGAACTGGCCGTTTACAAATACCACAAGGAGTTTATAAAAATGGAATTGGATGCTTTGGTAATTTGGAAGAGAGGGGGTTACAATTTAAGTGAATTGATTAACAGAGAAGATGTTAATATTTACATTTTGAAAACCTTGGCTACTGAGTTAACAGATGCTAGGGTTAAGTCCAATGCTTTCTTAGAAATATCAAAGATATTAATGGATGAGGGAAAAAAGGAGGAATCTAAAGAAGCAATGAAAGATTCTCTAAAAGTTGCTTCTGAGTTATCAGATGATTTGGAGAGTCAAGCAACATGTAGAGAACTATCGAAGATATTAATGCTACAGGGCCAAAAGAAAGAATCTATAAAGTTAGTATCTGAAATAAAAGACGCTAATATTAAGTCTGACTCTTACAGAGAACTATCGAAGATATTAATGCTACAGGGCCAAAAGAAAGAATCTAAAATAGTTATGCAAAAATCCATAAGTACGGCTTCAAAAATAGCAGATTCTAGACAGAGGTCAAAAGTTTATATTGAAATATCCAAGACACTAATGGAGCTGAAGGAAAACGATCAATCCCAGAAATTAAAGAAAAAAGCTTTAAAACTGGTAAACACTATAGTAGATTCTAGAGACAAGTCGGTGGCATATATTGAGATATCGAAGGTTTTAATGGAATTGGGGAAAAAGGAAGAGTCCCAACAATTAATGAAAGAATCCTTAAAGAAAGCATCTGAGATAAAAGATGCTAGTATAAAGTCTAATGTATATGCTAAAATATCGAATATATTAATGCATCAAGGTAACATTAAGGAACTTCAAGAATTAATAAAAAAACATTTAAATATTGCTTCCGATATTAAAGATGATTATTACAAGATCATAGCTTTTGTAGAAATTTCAATAATGTTAATGAAATTGGGAAAAAAAAAAGAATCCTTTAAAATACTTTCTGAAATAAAAGATAATAATGTTTTCAGTTTTTATAAAGTCAAGGCTGTCGTAGAAATATCAAAGATACTAATGAAACAGAGGAAACAAGAAGAATCCTTAAGGACGGCATCGAAGATATCTAATGATATTTGGAGGTCAAAAGCTTTTTTAGAAATATCTAAAATAATAATAGAACAAGGAGATTTATTTAAATATCTAGAAATAATGAGAGAATCTCTTAAAGTGGCTTCGGATATTACTTTTGATGATGATAAGACTTCGTTAGGTAGAACATTATTTGAATTGTATGCTAGTTCTAATTATTCATCTTATATAGAAATATCGAAGACACTAATGGAACAAGGCAAAAAGAAGGAATCCCTTGAACTGGCATCTGAAATAAATTATGATTTTTACAAGTTTTTGGCTTTCAAAAATATATCAGTGGTATTAATTCAACAAGGCAAAAACGATGAATTCCTTTCAGCAATAATAGAAGCTTCAAGAATAGCTACAGAAATATCAGACGATTCTTGGAAATTTAGAGCATATAGTCAATTATCAATAATATTAATGGAACATGGTAAGATAACGGAGTCCATAAAAGTGACTTCTGAGATAACAAATGCTTATTCAAAGTCTATGACTTACTTAGAATTATCTAAGATATTAAAGAAACAAGGTAAAAAGCAAGAATCCCAAAAAGCAATGAAAGAGTCTTTAGAATTGGCTCTTGATATAAAAGGTAATTATGATAAAGCCTTAGCTTATTTAGAAATATCCAAGACGTTAATTAAACAGGACAAAAAGCAAAAATCAAAAGAAGTTATGAAAGTGACTTATAAAGTTGCTTCTAAAACAGATGAAAGAGAAAGTATAATGATTTACATTGAAATATCAAAGGTATTAATGGAATTAGGGGAAAAAGAAGAATCTCTAAAAGTAGCAACAGAAATTACAAATACGGATTCGAAGTCAAAAGCTTACAGAGAACTATCTAAGATATTAATGAAACAGCGTAAAAAGAAGGAATCACTTGAATTGATTTCTCATATATCAAATGATTATTCAAAGTCTATTGCAATTAAAGATATATCTAAGATTTTAATGGAAATTGGGGAAAAAGAAGAATCCCTAAAATTAGCCTCACAGATAACAGATGCAAGTTTAAAATCTGAAGTATACAGCGAACTATCGAAAATATTAATGGAACAGGGGAAAAAAGATAAGTCTCTTCAAATTGCAGAAAAAATAAAAATAGTCTCATGCAGATTAGATACCTACAATTATTTTGGGAAAACACTCCCATTTGAAGAAGCTCAAAATTTAATATCATCAATAGCTTCGGAAGAAAACATAATCGAAGTTATTAAAGTTATCTCTGAGAACATCTATGACCAAATGGAACCTTCTGAGGATCTTAACCCCTATCTATACAACTATTCATATTACACTCAAAACCTTTCCAATATACTCTTTCACCAAGCCAAAATGGCTTGTTTCTTTGAAGAAGAACGAAACGAAGAAAAGCTGGATATGCTAAGTGAAGTATTAGATATTAAAGATTGGAGGAGGATAAGTGCAAGTGCATAATTTTTTAAATTTATATCAATGGAAAACAAACAACTAGCTCAACTACATAAAACCAACTTACCCTTGGCCCTGAAAGAGGCCATTAACGAAGTGCTTAGTGAAGATGAAGCGTATGTAGCCGATGAATTGGTCGAGCTCTGTGAAACTGTCCTTTTAGAATTGGCAGCGCTTGGGATGGCAGCTTACCTCAACCAACCCAACCAAAAGTCGGTATACAACGATTTTCTTTTGCAACTTTTTACCACTAAAAGCCATGCTTACAATGCTGGACCCCTCTACCGTTGGGCAGCCAACATGATCAAAGAACTAGACACCAAAGAAGCCAAAACACTTTATCCACTTTTTTGGGAGAAAAAAGGAAAAACAGTACAGCTGAATTCTCACATACACCACTTAGCCCTGCTAAGAAATGAAGTAATGCACGGTTTTTTCTTATTGCCTCCAGAAAGGAACCACAAAGAAGCCAGTCATGTAGCAGAAGTAATTGCTCAACTGAACAAAGCAAACGTGTTTTCACTATTTAAAGACGACAGTTTTCATTTTATCTCCAAACAAGATAAGCTCACTGCCTACAGCGGAAGATGGGGTATTTTAGACGAGGAGTGGCCACTGATGCAAAACGCACATGCTTTTGGAGAGCTATCGCTCACCATTCGCCACCAACTTTCTGATGATTTTAATAAAGAGCAAGATACTTGGCTAGCAAAAAACCTAACCAAACAAAAAGTAAATAGCCAAGTTGCCACGTTTACCAGCGATAAATCTCAAGGTGCATTGGCTTATTGGCACCGGCCCAATGAAAATGTACATGAGCAAATAGCCAATCTATTTGTGCAATTAAAAAAATCAGACACTCACGTTCCTCAGTTTTTAGCCCTAGATAGTGAGGGAATTACCTTTACCTCTAACTTTTTATTAGGTAAGCTTGTAAGTACACTTGCAATTGAAACCGGAACCACAAAGTACAGTAGTGATCCCGTTAAAGCAGTAAAAGAACTCCGGAAAAAATGCAGTAAGCAACCCGTAATTATCATTAAAGACATTCACCGGTCGTTATTTCAGTCGGATCATTTAGTACACTTAGCAGACTTTTTATACGAAAACAGCATATTGCTCATTGCTTTTGGCGTTCACTACACCTGGATGGATCAGTTTTTCAACGATTCCAAAGTAATCGAAAGCAAAACGTATCTACCTAAAGAAAAAGAGTGGGTACCACTTTTGGACAACTACCTTAGGTATAAAGGACCTAATAAAGAATTTAAAAATGAGCTGGACCAGTATACATTAATTAAAAAGATTATTACTCATGTACTAAAAGAGATTTCCAATAAAGAAATTGTGGCCAGACGGTTTGCCGATGAGCACGAATATCCCATGGAATATGTTCACGAAGCTT
>MDSV01105114.1_pt1 | contig 38276 bp, 22 predicted proteins | sample 810851 | NCBI WGS metagenome assembly MDSV01 (sample SAMN05326640, study PRJNA326480) | marine metagenome | isolation source: seawater | place: Atlantic Ocean: North East | collected 2012 | reverse complement strand
GAGCGCGACCGCGAGGAGGAAGCCGCCGCGGAGCTCGCCGAGCGCGCCAAGGAAGCCACCGGGCTTGATTTATCCCCGGGATGGCGCGTGCGCTGGGTGAAGGAGGACGGCGGCAAGGTGTACAAGCGCTTCTTCGACCCTAAGGGCAAGAGGTACTCCAACCTGGGCGCGGCGATTCGCCAGGTGAAGCGCGACGCCGGCGTCGACTCGCCCGAGCCGGAGGCGAGCGAAAAACGTCGCGGGGATGACGGCGCGCGCAACCTCGCCGCCGCGATGGACCTCGCCGCGGACGAGGACGACGAAGAGGCCGGCGGCCTCGTGCGGCGCGCCGGGTCGAGGCGGATCGCCGCCGCCGCCGCCGCCGCGGAGGCGGCGCGGGAAGCCGAGCGGGCGCGGATGGAGAAGGCGACGCGGCCGACGCGCGCGGCGGAGCGCGCCGCCGCCGAGGCGGCGGCGCTGGCGGAGAAGGCGAAGGCGGAGAAGGCTGCGGAGAAGGCGCGCAAGGCGATGGCCACCGCGGAAAAGGCCCTGCGGCGCGCGGAGAAGGCGGCCGCCAGGAGCGACAAGGAGAAAGCGGCCCGCGCTCGCGACGGCGCGCTCCCGGCGCTCCCGGCGCCGGCGGCGAGCGACGGCGCCGCCGCCGCTTCGGGCGACGGAGGCGTACAAAAAGCGCCTTCGCGCGCGCCCCGCGGCGGGGCGCGGCGGGGCGAAGCTCTAAACCCTAAATCCGCGCCTGGAGCGAGCGCCTCCGGCGGTATCGCCGGCCCCGCGCGCAAGATGAGCCCCATGGAGAAGGAGTACCTCGCGCAGGTGACGCGCCGCGTCCACGAGGAGCTGGGCGTCGAGCTGAACAAGGGGTGGACGGTGCAGATCACGCAGCGCAAATTCGGCGCCTCCTCCGGTTTGACGGACAAGTACTTTTTGCCGCCGCCGCAGCCGGCGACCGCGCCCGAGGGCTTCCGCACCAAGTCCAAGTACCGCAGCGAAGGCGAAGTGGTGGAGTACGCGCGGCGTCTGTTCGGGCTGGGCTCGTCGAAGAAGCGCGAGCGGCCCGCCGAAACGAAGGACGCCGCCGCCGAGCGCCAGGCGAAAAAGGCGAAAGAGCGCGCGAAGAAGGCGTCGCGGCGGTCCGCCGAGAAAAAAGCGGCGAAGCCGCCGCGCGAGGCGGAGGCGTCCGCGCGGCGCTTTTACGACGCCACCGACAAGGTCTGGTCGCCGATCGGGACGACGAGTACGACCGAGGCCAGGACCGCGAATGCGCGCGCGAAGCGGCGGGGGCGAGACGACGCGCGCGAGGAGGAGGAGGACGTCGTCGGCCGAAAAGGCGAATCGGACGACGACGCGTCGGACGTGTCCGAGTCGGAAGACGCGTCGGAGTCCGAGTCCGAGTCGGATTCCGAGTCCGCGTCGGATTCCGAAGCAGACTCTGCTTCGGAGCCCTCCGGCGACGAACCTCCCGCGGCGGGCGTGCGCGTCGAGGGCGTGATGACGGTGAGGGACGCGGACGCGGAGGCGCGACGCGCGGCGTTCGAGGCGCGCGTGCTCACCCCGGCGAAAGCGCGCGAGCTCGAGCGGCACATCGACGCGCAGCTGGCGCACCCGGCGATGGGTTTCGACGTGGACGTGCTACAGTTGGAGTACCAGCGCGTCACCGGGTTCGAGGCGGTGTCCGACGACGCCGTGCAGCTCCGCGAGATGCTGCAGGACGTCGTCGCCAAGGAGAAGGAGAAGGCGCTCGCCGCCGCCGGAGGGAACAAGTACCTGTTCTCGCCGGACACCAGGCGCGCCGTCGACGCTGCCGAGGCGACGGAGGCGGCGGAGGCGGCGGACGCCGAGGCGGTGGTCCCCTCGGCAGCCGCCGGGGAGGACGACGTCGCGTTCCCTGACGATGACGACGCCGCCGAGGACATCGGCGACGCCGACGGCGTGAACCGCGAGCCGAAGGACGCGGCGGACGCCCCGGACGAGCGCGACGCGTTCGCGGCGGCGGCGGACATCGCCGTGGCCACCACCGTCGAGGCGATGCGGCGTGCCTCGGGGTCCCGACCCCCCGGAGGCTCCGGGGTTTCGGCCGAGGCGGCGCGGGGCGCGGCGGCGGGTCTGCCCCGCGAAGAGGTGTCCCGCGGCGCGCGCGTCCCGCGCACGCTCGGCAACGTCGGCGTCAAGCGCGCGCGCGACGACTTTTCGGGCGCCGGCGAGGCGGAGGACTCGGAGGAGGAGGCGGAGGAGGCGCCGCGCCGAAAAGGCTTTTCTGACAGCGCGACGACGCCCGAGGAGGCATCGGCGGTGCTGGTCGCGCGCGGCACGCGCTGGAACCCGACGGACCCCGCGATGGTTGCGGCGGCGAAGTCCGCTCTGCACACGTCCGCCGCGCCGGGCGAGGTGCTGTGCCGCGAGGGCGAACGCAAGACCGTGCTCGATCTGATGCGCAAGTGCCTCAAGGCGAAGCGGGGCGGCTCTGTGTACGTGTGCGGCTTGCCCGGCACCGGCAAGTCGCTGACCGTGTCGGAGGCAGAGCGCGTGGCGCGGTGCTGGGGCGACGGCGGCAAGACGGGCGGCGGCTCGAAGCACGCGGTGCCGAAAGCGGAGCGTCCCCGCGTCGCCGCCGTGAACTGCATGGCGCTCGGCGACCCGCGGCTGGTGTTTGCCAAAGTCATCGAGGAGCTCGGCGGCTCCGCGGAGAAGACGCACGCGACGTCGGCGTTCGCCGACCGCGACGACGTGGACCTCGGCGCCGACCTCGGCGCGCTCCCCGAGGTGGCGACGCTCAGGCAGCTCGTCGCGGGCGCCGGGGCTGAAGACGCCAAAACGACGGTGATCCTGCTGGACGAGATGGATCAGCTCGTGTCCAAGGCGCAGGGCATCCTGTACGAGCTCTTCGGGCTGCCCACGCTTCCGGGGTCGCGGTGCGTGGTGATCGGCGTCGCCAACGGGATCAACCTCGTGGAGGTGACGCTGCCTCGCCTCGCCGCGCGCGGCTGCGAGCCCTCCGTGGTTCGCTTCAACGCCTACGACAACGCGCAGCTCAAGCAGCTCCTCAGGCAGAGGCTAAGCGCGCTCCCCTTCGCCGTCTTCGAGGATGCCGGCCTCGAGCTGTGCGCGCGCAAGGTGGCGGCGGCGACGGGGGACATGCGCCGCGCGCTCAACATCTGCGCCGTCGCGGTGGACCTCTGCGCGCGGGAAGCCGCGGAGCAATTTTCGGCGTCGGAAAACGTCGGTTCGGGCGCGTCGGAAGCGGCGGCGTTCGTCACAGGCGACGCGCGCGTGGCTCCGAAAGACCCGAAAGAGACCTCCGCGAGCGGACCCGAAGCGCTTCGTCGCGCCTCGTCCTCGCGCTTCGTCGGGTCGCTGGTGAAGGTTTCGCACGTCGCGCGCGCCGTCTCGGCGTCCTTCTCGTCGCCGGTGGTGGACACCGTGCGCGGCCTGCCCCAGCACCAGCAGATGGTGCTCTGCGCGGCGGTGCGCCTGTTCCGCGAGTCCCGCGGCGGCGCGAGCTCGGACCCGAACCCGAAACCGGCCGCCGGCGCGACGCTGGGCGTCCTGAACGACAAGTACACCGCGCTGTGCAAGGAAGCCGGCATCCGCGGCGTCACCCCGGGGGAGTTTTCGGGCGTGTGCACCGTGCTGGCGGACCAGACGCTCCTTAAAGTCGGCGCCAGCCGCGAGGACCGCCAGCGGAAGGTGAGCCTGGCGGTGCACCAGGACGACGTCGTGTTCGCGCTGCAGGGCGTGAACTTCTTCCGCAACCTCATCGGGGAGGGGCGCGGGGGGAAGGCGGGAACGGGGGGGAGGAGGTGAATCGCGGGTCGGCGGCGCGAGCGGCGCGCCTCGGGCGCGCGCGCGACGGAAACCAAAAACGCGCGAAACGCTCTTGTGATCTGATGCGTTGCGTTTTCGCCGTTTCGTGAGTCAGTCACTTCTTCTCGGACGCGCGAAGCGTCTTTTGTGAAGCGTCTTCCCCGCGAACGCCAGCGCGAGCGCGGCGCCACACCGAGACGCGCGCACCCGGTACCGTCGCGACTTTCTCCCCGCGGTTCGAGCGCGGGTCCAGCATGTCCGTCACGTGCGCGCTGCGCGCGCGCGTCAGCCTCGCGCGACCTCTCTTCAGTGCCAGCGCGAGACCGTCCTCGAAGCCGTCGTGGTTTTCAGCCTCGACTCCCTCGAGACCGGCCGGGCGTGTCGCTCAGACGCGTCCTTCGTCGAGGGCCACCTCGCTCATGCCGCGCCGCGCGTTCCGCGCCGGCGCGCGCGAGACGCGCGTCGTCCCGCGCGCCGCCCGCGACCGCGCGGACGGCGAGGCCTCGTCGCGGGCGAGCGCGAAAACCTCGGACGAACCGAGTTCGACGGAAATCCCCGTGTCGTTCTCTGGGGACGAAGACGAAGCCTCCGCCGGCGAGGGCAGTGCTGGCCACGACGTGGTCCGCGACGCGCAGCAGGACTCGAGTCACTCGAAGGAAGCTGTTGAAGAACACGCGTCTATCCCCACGGGCTGGGACACCAAGCCCAAATCTATCATGCCGAGCGCGTACTTCCAGGGCGAGGTCGGGTACAGCAAGTTCTACCCCCCCGAGGCGCGCGACTACGAGTACAAGCGCAAGCTGATGGTCGCCGTCGACGGAACGGCTGAATCCGAACGCGCCGTGGAGTGGGCGATCAAGAACCTGTGTCGCTCCGGCGACCTGCTTCAGATCGTGCACTGCTGCCTTGCCGGTGCGCTGGATCCGCGCCTGGCGGCGTACTACGACGGGCCGTCCATCATGAGCGGCGACCAGATACGTGCCCATTCGCGCCTCTCCCGTTCTCTGGGAAACGCGCAGAAACCCGAGTACCCCGAGCGCTTCCCTAAACGACCGATGTACGACGACAGCTGGGCGCCGACGCGCCTGAAAGACGTGCGGGTGCGTCGCGCGCGCCGCGCACGACCGAAACCGCGCGAAGCAATATATCGCGTCACACCAGAGCGGACCTCCTCTGACGCCATCTCGAACGTCTCCTCACGCCTCGGCTCTCGACGCGCTCTTCGCCTCGCGTCGCCGGAAACAACACGTTCCCGTCGACCTCTTCGCCGACCCGAAAGCGCAGGACGCCTACTTCTCCGCCGCCGTCCTGCGCACCGAGGCGATGCTGGACGACGTCTACGAGAGACTCAGAGCTAATCACGGTACGTTTCACGAACGTCGTCGCTTCGCTTCGCGCACCCGAGAATTCCTTTACGCGAGAAAGCGCTCGCGCTGAACTCTTCTTTCGAGGCGTCCGCGGGTTTTGCGGCGGTTCTCTCGCAGGCGAGACGGCGGACGGCGGCGGTGACATGACGCCTTTCCCCCAGCCCGTCGAGCTGGATGCCGTGCTGGACACCACCTGGGAACCGATCGCGGACATGATCAAGCGCAAAGCCGAGGATTCGAACGCGGAGATGCTCGTGGTGGCGCACCACAGCAAGAAGTGGTGGGAGCAGGCGCTCGCTGGCTCCGTGACCAAGTACCTCGTGGACCACTCCGATTTGAACGTCGTCGTCGTGCACTGAAGACTGAAGAAGAAAAAGAAGTCGCGCGCCGACGCGGACGCGCGCGGCGTCTGAAGAGACACCGCAGCGACCACGCGCCGAGAGAAAGAGACGCCGTGAGTGGAACGCGTTGTTTTGTCGTTTTGGTGGGATCAACAAAAAGCGCCGTTCGCTCTCGTGACACCCGTTCGATCACGAGACGCGCGTCGAAAGACCCGCTTTCGACGAAGCGCGTCTCTTCTCACGCGAGCAGCTCTCGGGTGTACTTCCAGGCGTGCGACCACACGGGCTGGCACAGGTCGATGGGCATCTTCCCTTGCTTGTTCTTCAGGGACTTGTCCGCCCCGCTCTGCAACAGGAAGTTGACGATCTCGACGTGCCCGCGCATGGCGGCCCAGTGCAGCGCGGCATTGTCTCCGATGTCCAGCGCGTCCACCTCGGCGCCGTTCTCGACGAGAAACCTCACGGTGTGGAAGTGGCCGTTGTGCGCGGCGCGCGAGAGTGGCGTCTCCTTCATCAAGCCAGCCTGCTCGATGTCGGCGCCCTCGCTGATGAGTAGGTCGCAGCAAGTGGTGTGCCCGTTTCCAGCGGCGAGAAGCATCGGGGGATCGCCGCAGTGGTCCGCCTCATCGAGCGGCGCGCCCTCGTTGATGTGCTCCTTGACCCAGTCGTAGTACCCGTCGCAGCAGTCGCGCCAGATGTTGGACTTGTCGGGGATGAATCGGCCGTTCTGCAGAATCAGACAATCGCGAAACACGAACGAAAAAGGCGCGTTCGGCGTCGCGAAACCGACGACGCCGTCGAACGAAGGTCAGTCGAGAGGTCTGTTCGGTTCGGGAACGCGGCGAGGGACGAGGGAGCCGGACTTCGCGCGAGCACGGCTCGTCCCGCTTCTCGTCGTCGCGCGCGCGTCGCGAGGATAGGAAGAAGAGACGTCGTTCGCGGCGCCGCGTCTTTCGAGATATCGTCTCCTCGCACGGCGCTCGTCAACCCGAGGAGGCATCGGGCGATCCGACGCGGCGTTCGCGAGTCGAGGCACGGCCGCGCGCGACCACGGTGAGCGCGCGGAGGCGAAGGGCGATCGAGGCGTACCACGAGGTCGAAGGGCATTGTTGCGGTGGGCGGTCGAGCCGCGTGCTCGGTCGGTGCGCCGCGCGAAGTGGCGAGGCGCGCGCGGCGCGCGCGGAAGACGAAAGAAAAACGCCTCGACCGGGAAACGCCCGCTCGGCTCCTGTCCGGGGCAGCTTTTTCGAAGAACCCCCGAAAGATTTTTTTCTCGTCGATGACAGGCCCCGCGAGGTTGGTCTCCACGCCTCGCACTTCGAGGAGAACATGGCCGGCATCGCGCGCGCCGCGTCGCGCCGCCTGGCGGGTCTGACCCGCCCCGACGGTGGGTTTTTGAGATCAGCCACCGCCGCGTTCGCCGCGAAGGCTTCCGGCCCGGCGCCGTTCCACTTCCAGCCCCTTTTCGAGTCGGACCCCGCGAACCCCAAGAACGTCCCTTGGCGCAAGATCACGGACGAGCACGTCTCCGTGTTGCACGTGGACGGGCGCAAGGTGCTGAAGGTCGAGCCCGAGGCACTGCGCCTGGTGGCGCAGGAGGGTATGACGGACATCGCGCACCTGCTCCGCCCCGGCCACCTGGCGCAGCTGCGCGCCATCTTGGACGACCCGGAGGCTTCGGAGAACGACCGCTTCGTCGCGCTGGAGCTCCTGAAGAACGCCAACATCGCCGCGGGCATGGTCTTGCCCGGGTGCCAGGACACGGGCACCGCCATTATCATGGGCAAGAAGGGCCAAAACGTGTGGACCGAGGGTGACGACGCCGCGCACCTCTCGCGCGGCGTCTACGACACCTACGTCAAGCGCAACTTGCGGTACTCGCAAGTCGCGCCGCGCTCCATGTTCGAGGAGACCAACACGGGCAGCAACTTGCCCGCGCAGGTGGATTTGTACGCCGCGGACGGCGACGAGTACCACTTCCACTTCATGGCTAAGGGCGGCGGGAGCGCGAACAAGACGTTTCTGTACCAGGAGACCAAGGCGTTGCTCAACCCGGAACGCATGATGCAGTTCCTGGAGGAGAAGATCAAGACCCTCGGCACGTCGGCGTGCCCTCCGTACCACCTGGCGTTCGTGGTGGGCGGTTTGAGCGCCGAGCAGTGTTTGAAAACGGTGAAGATGGCCAGCGCCAGGTACTACGACGACCTGCCCACCACCGGAAACGAGCACGGGCGCGCGTTCCGCGACGTGGGGTTGGAGCTGGAGATCAAGGAGCTGTGCCAAAAAATGGGCATCGGCGCGCAGTTCGGCGGGAAGTACTTCGTGCACGACGTCCGCGTCGTTCGCCTTCCCAGGCACGGCGCGTCGTGCCCCGTCGGTTTAGGCGTGTCGTGCTCGGCGGACCGGCAGGTGAACGGCAAGATCACTTCTGAGGGTGTATTTTTGGAGGAGTTGGAGCGCGATCCGAGCAAGTTCTTGCCGGACGTCAAGGACGAGCACCTGGACGACAGCGGGGTCGTGGTGGACGTCGACCTCACGAGACCGATGCCTGAGATTTTAGAACTCCTGAGCGCGTGTTCGGTGAGCACGCGGTTGCGGCTCACCGGGCCGCTCGTCGTGGCGCGCGACATCGCGCACGCCAAGATCAAGGAGCGGCTCGACCGAGGCGAGCCCATGCCCGAGTACATGAAGCAGCACGCGGTGTACTACGCCGGCCCGGCGAAGACCCCGGACGGCATGGCGAGCGGCTCGTTCGGGCCCACGACCGCCGGGCGGATGGACTCGTACGTCGAGGAGTTCCAAGCGCGGGGCGGGTCGATGGTGATGCTGGCCAAGGGCAACCGCAGCGCGCAGGTGACGCGCGCGTGCAAAACCCACCGCGGGTTCTACCTGGGCTCCATCGGCGGCCCCGCGGCGATTCTGGCGCAGAATAACATCAAGAAGGTGGAGGTGCTGGAGTACCCCGAGCTCGGCATGGAGGCGGTGTGGCGCATCGAGGTTGAGGACTTCCCGGCGTTCGTCATCGTGGACGACAAAGGGAACGACTTTTTCAAAAAGTGGCAGTCGTGACGAGACGACGGGCGCGAGACGTCCGCGAGGACAGTCTTCTTCGCGGAGGGGACGGCGGAGAATATCTGTCACCGTACGCTGTGCGCTACGGAGCGGGTTCCTTTTGAAAGTGTCCCCGTAGACCCGTACCCTACGCATACCATGGTATTAATATGAGCGCTCGTTCGATTCTACGACGCGGCGACGAGTCCCGCGAGCGCGAGTCCGAGGCGACTGACGACGCGCGCCGAGCTCGCGCCGGAAGCGCCGGTCCGCGTGCTCCACGACCCCGCATTTCCAGCCTCGGCTTCGGCCGCGGTCCCGAAGACGCGCGCGACGAGCTCCGGGCGGTCGACGAACGGATTTCTGTTCCCCTGCGCCGCGCATACCGCATCGTTCCGCGCGCGTTCCCAGTCCGCCACGGCGACCGACGCGTGCCATCGCAGCAAGTCGCTGAGCCGCCCGAAGGCGTAATGGGAACCTCCGCTCGTTCGGTTCGTCGTCCGCGCATCCGGCGCCGACGCCTCGGCGGGTTTCATCGCCTCCTGCGCGAGCCTCAGGTCGTGCGTGTTTTCGTCGTCGCCGTCGTATCGCAGCGCCATGTACAGCATCGCGCGCGCCACGAAGCCCTTCATGGACGAGGGGGGCTGCCAGAAGCCCCCGATGGACGCCGAGCCGACGTCGCCGACGACGCCGCTGGGCGTCGCCACCGGCGACTCGCACGTCCGCCCGTCCGACCACGCCGTCGACCACTCCGCGCACAGCGCGTCGTCCGTGTCCAGGATCTGCGAGAACACCCGGTTGCCTCGCGCGGAGTTGAGCGCGGCGTGCGACGGCACGAGCGCGTGCATGTCCACGCGAGGGGGGGCGTCGTACGGAAGCCCGGATGATTTGCCCACGCCGTAACTCTGGGGCCAGAGATGCTCTCTGTTCCAAACGCAGGCGTCTCGCTCGGAGGCGCCCACGCGACACTTCGGCGCGGACCCGCCGTAAGCCAGCCTCACGGTCTGGGCGTCGCGCGAGTCGATGGCTTCGAGCAGGTCGTACGCCGCGGCGTACGTCACGGGCGAGTGGTGCGCGCTCGCGACGCCGTGGAGCCACGCGCGCGTGGCATCGACCGTGGCGTTCGTCATCGAGTCGGCGTTTACAAAGAGAGCGTCGACGTCGCACGTCGGCTCGACCGGTCGGGCCGTCGTGAGAAGACACGCGACGCCACACAGGAACGTGGCTCCGCGCGTGGTTCGACGCCAGGGCGCCATGGCTCGCCTCGGAGTGACTCCCGCAGCGGACGTCGTCGCTTTTCGGTGCACGGAAAAGCTGAATTGACAAAATGGCACTCTGCCACTCTCTCGAAAAATACGCGCGTAGATGGTGGACTACTCATACAACTGCGGTACGTAGAACGCCGCGATCCGCGACACATCGCGCGCGGCGGCGCTGGTGCCTCACGACGACGCGTTCGTCCGCGTCAATTCGTCGTCGCGTTCCGCGGATTCGGTCGTCGGGTCGGCAGAGCCTGAGACCCGAGACGTCACGCGCGCGGAACGCGCGGTGAATGTTCGGTAACGCCCATTCATCACTTGGCCACTCCTCTCTCCGTCCAGTCGTCGACCCAGGCGGCGGCGTCGGCGGCGCGGCGCGCCTTCGCCTCGCGGTGTTTCGCGACGTACCGCTGGTGCCTTTCCGGGGCGTCGTGCCACCCGGTGGCCGGGTCGTTCGGGTCCTCGGCGAAAGGCAAAATCTCAGTCACGACCGAGACGTCCTCGCCTTTGAGCGCTTTGAGACTCGAAGCGAACTTCGCCCTCGACGCCTTCGCTTTTTCTTCGTGCGCCCGCGTCGTCGTCCAGACCGCGCTCTTGTACTGATTGGAAGCGCGAGCCTTGGTGGCGCGGCTGCCGCTCTGGTCCCAGAACTCTGCGAGTATCTCGTCGTAGGAGATGACCTTCGGGTCGAAGGAGACACGCAAGACCTCGGTGTGCCCGTCCCCGTCGCACACGGACTCGTACGTCGGGCTCGGCGCGGACGAAGGACCCCCGACGAAGCCGACTCGCGTCGCCACGACGCCGGGGATCTCCGCGAAGTGCGCCTCCGGTTTCCAGTATCACCCGAGGCCGAGGATGGCGGTCTCGACGCCCTCGGCGTTCTCGGCGGAAGACGCGCGAACGACTTTCCTCGCCGCGTTCCATCGGTGCGAACGCGGCGACCGCGAGGCGCACGCCCCGACGGCAACAACACGCGCGAGACTCGACATCGCGCGTCCCGAAGTGCGCTCGTTCGCTCGTGACGTCCCCCGTGTTTCCCGAGCCGAACATCTGTTTGCTCATTTTCGTGAGCGCGATCCTGTCGTAACGTCCAAGGAAAAACGCCCTTTCGCGAAGACCGAAGAGAAGGCCTCGCGGCGGAAGGAGGAGGCGAGGCGCGCGATCGAGGAGGACAAAGCGCGTCGGAGCGAGGCGGAGGAGAGGAAGAGGGCGACAAGACCGCGGCGTCGATGTGATAAAATACGTTCAGTAGCACTACGTACGACGCGGCGTACGTTCCGTTCCGTTCCGATCGGCCACTTCTCACGCGGCGGACCATCCCCTTCCCCCCGCGCGCCCGACGAACCCGGGCGGTTTCGGGCGGCGCACCACCGAGACGTCCCCCCACCGAATCTCCCTGGTCCCCACCCCGCCCGCGGACGAGCCGAGCACAGCCTCCGGCGCGTCCGCGACGACCGCTTCGCTCGGGACGTGCGCGACGGCGGCGTCGGCGTAGAAGCGAGCCTCCGATGGAATACCGTCGAACGTCGTTCCCGCGGCGTCCCCGTCCGCGGCGAACGGCCCGCCGCCGGCGTCGACGAGCGCGTCGATCACCGCCGGGTCCCGAATCACCCGGCCGACCGAAAACGGAGACCCGGCGGTGACCAGGACGCCCGCCGCGCCCGTCGGCGACGCGAGCATCGACTGCGTCGCGCGCGCCTCGCGCCACACCGGCGCGAGCGCGATGATCCCGGCGAGCTCCGCGGCTTCCTCCACCGCGCACAGCGCGGAGACGTCGAAGGCGTGCCCGTGCACGACGCCCAAGATGCCGTAGTCCGCCCGAAGTCGCGCGAGCGACTCGGCGAGCGCCGCCGCCGCCGCGTCCGGCGTCTTGGAGAAACGCGTCCGCTGCGTGTAGCCGGGCACGCCGCGGTTCCACAGCGGCGCGCCGATGGCGTCGGCGAACCGCGCCGCCGCCTCCCGCAAGCCCTTCGTGTGCGCTCGGTCGGGGTCGACGTTCACGGCCGCGTCCACGTCCTGCGCGTCGCCGCCGTGCCTCGCGCCGAGCTTGAAGCGCTCGAACCGCGCTTCGTCGGGAGCCGAGAACGGCGCCACCGCCGCGAACGCCAAACGCCGCTCGACGCCCAATCTGTGATACGCCGCCGCGCTGTTCCGCCCCGACGTGTACAGCAACGCGAACTGCTTCGGAGGCGCGGGGGGGGGCTTCACTACGTCCGCGAAGGAACACGCGCCGCCGGAGGAAGAGGGGGACGTTTTCGCGTCGCTTCTTCTTTTTCGTTCCGCCGCGTAATCGTACGCGCGCGGGCGCTGTTCCTCCAGCGCCTTCTTCTCGATCGCCGCCGCGCTCAGATCGGCGCACGCGGCGACGGCGTCCTCCAGCGCCCGCGGCAGCTCCGGCGCGCGCGCGAACCCCAGCGCCACCGCGACGCGCACCACGGCGTTCCCGAACTGCGACCCGACGTCGGCGCGCAGCGGCGCGCGCCTGGTGAATCGCCGCGGCGCGTTGAACGGGTGCCTCTCGAGCGCGACGCGCAGGACGCGTTGTCGCAAAGACGCGTTTCGGTTTTCCTTCGCGCCGGCGAGCCGCTTCATGCGCCCAGGCAGGTCCAGCGCGAACTGCGCGACGAACGCGCTGAGGAACGGGTGGTGCATCTCCATGCCGGCGCTCACGTGCGCCGCGGCGTGCTCTCTTTGCAGCTCCGCGTGGAACAGCGCGCGAAGAGAGGAGAGCTCGAGCGCCGCTTCGTCGGCGGCGGAGGCGCGCGTCTCGCCGACATCGCCGTCGGCGCCGTCGAGCAGCGCGTCCGCGCCTCCCCCCGAAAAGACGCACCGGCAGTTCCGATCGCGCAGAGCTTCGGACGCGAAGTAGGTGGAGAGCGCTTTCTGCGCCTTCTCGGCGTCCAGGTGGCAAATCGCCGGGCTGAGCCGCGCCAGCGCCGCCGCCACCTCCGCCACCGAGCCGACTTCTCTGGCTACGAGCTCGACGCCGAAAAAGTCGCACGCGGCGCGCGCGGCGGCGAGGTCGCCCGGCGGCGCGGTGGCGCCCGTGAAACCCGCGACGGCGGCGACGCAGGGTATCTTCCACGCCACGCACGCCGCGAGCACGGCGACGGAGTCTATGCCTCCCGAGAACAAGATCCCGACGGGGCGGTCCTCGCACCCGCGCCTGAACATGTCCACCGCCAGACCCGCGTGCTTGGTCGCCGCCAAAAGCCGCTTGGTGAGCTCTCGCGACGCCTCGAGGATGCCCGCGTTGTCCGCCTCGGTGCCCTCCTCGGTGAGCCGGATGGGCAGCCCCTTCGGCGGCTGCTTCTGCAGCTCGGGGGGCAGGTCGGGGTCCTCGATGAAGTCCAGCTCGTGGCTCGGCGGGACGCGCAGGCTCGGCGGCACCAGGGATAACACCCCTGCGTTTCTGAACGGGTCCTCGACCACCTCGCCCTTCTCGTTTCGATACTCGGGTCGCTCGTCAAACCGCGGAGCCGGCTCGCCCATCGCCCGCGCGTTTTCCGTCTCTCGCTTTTCCTTCTCCCGGCGATCCGCCTCGCGCGCCTCGTGCCTGGTCGCGCCCGCGACCGGATCCAGCGCGCAGCTCTGCGTGTCGATGCGCAAAATGTGTCTCGGGTGGTGTTGTTTCCAGCCGTCGGCGACGCGAGGCCAATCGCTCAGCGGCGCCGGCGCCGGCGCCACCAGCCAGTCGCACGCGACGTCGCCCTCGACGACGGCGTCCTCCCAGCCGCGGTGCTTTTCGTTCGCGGCTTCCTCGAACGCGTCGTGCGGTACGCGGTGATACAGCACGGGCTGCTTCCCGAGCGTGTCGCTACGGACGGTGATCCGCCCGTCCACGCCGCGGCACAAGCACCAGAAGAATCCGCCGTGCTCGGGTTCGCGAAGAAAATACTCCACCACGTCGATGCCGTCGTACGAGGACAGCTTCCGCGCGCGCGCGGCTCGGTTCCTCGCGCGCGACTCCGTCTTGCACAGGTCGGCGTGCAGCTCCTCCCAGTTCGTGCCGTCCAGAGGGCCGCGGAACAGAAGCGTGGGCGCCTGCGTATTCGGGCCCATGTCGTGCGTGACCTTGTACCCGGGCAGGTACACGTACGAGCGCTGGTCGTCGAGCGACATGAGCTTCTTCGACGCGGGCAGGGGCGTGTCCCTCGGCGCGAGCACGCGCAGACGCCCGCCGGGGGAAACCAGCACGGCGGCGTCGTGGGGGATCTCGAGCATCACCATCGCGTGGCGCGGGTGGGGGGCGAGGGCGCGGAGCCCTGCACCTCACCCAGCGCACGCGCACGCGCGCGCCTCGGTGTGGCTCGAGAGGTCCAAGGAGCAACAGCTCCTTCGAAGCGCTTTTCGTCGTCGGCTTTTTCGTGCGCTTTTGGCTTTTCGACATCAACGACGACGCACTCGTCCCCGCGCTCTGCACGCGCGATGTCCGAGCTGGAGCCCGCGGCGCAGCCCGCGGACGACGCCGCGGAGATGGTGGCGCTCGCGGCGACGCACTGCCTGTCCTCGCGCGGCGCGCACGCGACGAAACCCCCGTTCTCGTACCTGCACGCCTTCTTCCACGCCATGCAGGAGCCTTACGAACCTGGCACGCGCGAAGACGGGTACGTCGTCCTCGCGGTGGCGCAGAACTTCCTTACCGTGGACACCGTGCAGCGCCGCTTAGCGCTTGCGATGCGGTCGGAACAGCCCGCGGCGACGGCGGGGTACGACAACATGCGCGGCAGCGACCGGCTGCGGCGCGCCCTCGCCGCGCACATGAAGCGGGTCTTGGCGCCGAACCACGCGGACGGCGCCGTCGACGCGGACAGATTGTGCGTCAGCGCGGGCGCCGGCGCCGTCATCGACAACCTGTTCATGACCATCACCTCTCCCGGAGACGGCGTGTTGATACCGGCGCCGTACTACCCCGCGTTCGACAACGACTTGCGCGTGCGCAACGGCGTGCGTGCCATTCCGGTGGCGGGCGCCGACGCCGAGTCGTTGCCCACGGCGCCGGCGCTCGACCGCGCCGTCGAGGACGCCGGCGCGCGCGTGAGAGCTTTGCTGCTCACCAACCCGAGCAACCCGCTGGGCGTGGTCTACGCGAAGCGCTCGATGCTGCACGCCGCGCGCTGGGCGCTGCGGGAGGGCATGCACGTGGTGGTGGACGAGGTGTACGCGAGCTCGGAGTACTACGACGTCGGGCCCTTCTCGTCAGCGCTGGAGTGGACGCCCGAGGACGTGCTGGGCGTCTCCGAGAAGGGCGACGGCGACGGCGACGGCGACGGCGACGCGAGCCCTTCCTGGACGCTGGAGGATGCGAAACGCGCCGTGGCCACTCGGCTGCACGTCGTGTACGGTCTGTCGAAGGACTTCTGCGCCTCCGGCTACCGCGTGGGCGTCCTGTCGACTCGAAACGAGCAGATCGTGCGCGCCATGGACAACGTCGCGTACTTCTGTTGCGTGCCCGGCCCGATGCAGTTCGCCGTCGCCGAGATGCTGGAAGACGAGCCGTGGGTGGACGCGTTCCTGGCGGAGAACGCCGCGAATTTAAGGGAAGCGCACGCGGCTTTGACCGCCATCCTCACCGAGGCGAACGTCGCCGTCACGCCGAGCAGCGCCGGGATGTTCGTGTGGGTCGACCTGTCCAAACACCTGAAGGCGCCCACCTGGGAGGAGGAGAAGCGGCTGTGGACGGCGTGCTTCGAGGACGACGAGACGCGGCTGCTGATGACTCCGGGCCGCGACTGCCGGCACGGCACGCCGGGGTGTTTCCGGATCTGCTTCGCCGCGGTCAAACGCGAGGCCCTGGAAGTGGCGGCGCGGAGGCTGGTGGCGTTCCTGAGAAGGTACGAGTAGACGCGTGTTGTGGTTGAGACGGTATCGCGCCGTTTGCCGCGACGACGGCGGCGGCGGCGAGCGCGCGCGAAAATGGCTGGAAACGCCCCGACGTCAGTGCGAGAAAAGAAGAAATGACCGTTTTGTTCGTTCGTTCGCGGTCGTCAACTCCAACAGGCGTTTGAAATGCTCGCCGCTCGTCTCAGAGGACGGCGCACGATGGCGCCCAACTCGTCCGCGGTCGAGATCGACCCCAGGCTGCTGCGCCAGCTGGAGGAAGAGTATGAGGCGCTGAAGAATGCCAGCTCCGGTGCGTCTCGCGTCCGCGACGAGACCCGTCCGTCGAGCCGTCCGAGGCCACGTCGGAATCTCCTCCGTTCGCTCGGTTCACGCGCTGACGCCGTCGCATCCGTCCGTTTCCCACACCCGCTCCCTTCCCCCTCGTAGGCGCGCCCGTCGATTTCGCGGTGTGGATCAAGAAACGACTGAAGGAAGCGAAGGGCGCGGGTTTGATCCGCGTCGCGAAAGCCTCGGGCGCGGCGCCCTCGCTGGCCACCGCGACGGTCGCGCCGTCGCGGTCGCGTCCGTCGGACGCGCCTCGTTCGGCCGAGCCGGTGCCGACGTCCTTCGAAGCGACACCCCCCGCGTCTCCCGCGCCCGCGCCCGCGTCCCCCGCGCCGCCGGCCTCGGCTGCGTCCCCATCGAGGTCCCGCCAGCCTCGCGAGAACGCGCTGCCGCCGACGCCCGAGCCCGCGGCCGCCCGCCACTCCGCCTCCGCCGCGCGCACCCCCCAGCGCGATGTCGCGTCCAACACGCGCGTCTCGTTCACGCCGCCCGCCTCGCCCGAGTTTTTGCCGAGCGTCTTCGTGCCCGCGTCGGCGGCGAAGGCGCGGCGCGAGTCTCGCGAGTCTCGCGAGTCCGCTGGCGCGGAGGCGATCGACACGAGCATGGGCGAGATCGCGGAGGAGGAGGACGTCCCGCGCGACGTCCCGCGCGACGCGCCGGCGGCGGATGCGCTCGCGCCGGCGCCGGCGAAGGCCGAGGCGGGGACGGCGGAGGAGGCGTCGCCGAAAATCGGCGACGCGGCGCCAACGCAAACGCGCCCCGAGTACGACGACATCGACGTCGACGATGACGTCGAGCCGGCGACGGCGTGGTTCACGCGAAAAGGAACAGATACGCCCACGCTGGGGTTTCGGGACGACGGGGTGCGAGGCGTGACGTGGAACGTCCCGCCGGGGGCGCTGCCCCCCGCCGCGACGCCCGCCGTCGCCGACGCGATTCGGGCGAAGGACGCGACCATGGCGGGCACCGTCGGCGAGACCGGGTCGCGCGCGCGGCGCATGGCGGAGGCTGCCGCGCTCGCGCGACGCGACCTGGCGGCGCGCGAGGCGAACGGCTACGCGGGCGCCGAAGTCGCGGCGCTTTCCGGAAAACGCTTTCCAGAAAACGGGAAGGGGTCCGCGCGCGAAGAGCGCGGGAACCTCTCCGTCGCCGTGCGCGGGCACGCGCGTCTGCTGCGGCTCCAGGCGGAGCGCCAGGCGGAGAGAGGCGCGCGCGGCGTCGGAGATGTTCCGACCCGGAAGCCCTCGGGAAGCCGGGAGAAGGAGCTGGAGACGCTGCGTCGCCGGGAAAAGGCGCTCGCGGCGAAGAACCGGCAGCTGGCGGAGGCGCTGGACGCGTCGACGCGGGCGGCGTCCCGGCGCGAGGCGGCGATGCGCGAGTCGAAGGCGATCGCGGCCAACGCGGATGCGCAGCTGCGCGCGGCGCTCGAACGCGCGCGACTGGGCGTGCCGCCGCGGCTGCGCACGGCGGCGCGCGGTGCGACGCGCGCTTTCCGCGATACGAATCGGCCGTCGCCTTCCAGTACGGCGGCGCCCGGATTACGCCGCGGGGACGGCGTCGTCTTCGAGCCGGCGACGCTGCGCGAGGCGGCGACGCGGTTCATCGACGTCGCGATCGCGTCTCCTTCGAAGGCGAAACCGTCCTCGAAGCGCTACCGCGCGGCGTCGCCGCAGAGCGGGAGTAAGCACTCCAAGCCCCGCGGGGACGACTTCCTGGAGCGCATGCGCCTGCGCGAGGAGCAGACGCGCGCGCGCCGCGAGGCGCGCGCGTCTGAGTGGCGTTTGCGGGCGGCGGAGACGACTGGCAAGCCCGGGTGGGACGACTCGCCGGACGTGGTCGTGCGCGTCGGCGCGTCCCCGGAGGAGACCAGGCGGCGCGAGCGCGAGCGCGAGGCTGAGCGCGCCCTGCTCGCGGCGCGGCGCGAGGCGCTCCTGGAGCAGATGCACGCGCAGCGGGGTGAGTCCTCGCCAGGGTCACCGCTGACGGCGGGCGTCGACGACATCGCGCGCGGCGTGGGCTTCCCGAAGGCGCGGCGCCCGCGACTGGGTCCCCGAAAAGCGTCCCCGTCCCCGCGGGCGACCGGCGGGCGGTCCCCGGGGAGCGGAGGGCCCAGCGGCTCGCGGAGGAAGAGCCTGTCCCCCGCGGCGGAGCGCCAGCGCGAGGCGGACGCGCGGCGCGCCGCCGGGCTGGACCCAAAGTTCACGCGGGTCGCCTTTGGCAAACCTTCTCAAAAGCAGAAAAGGTCCCCCGAGGCGTATCGCGGCGCCGCCGGTCGGTCGCCCTCCGCTTCCGCGCGAAAAGCGTCCCCCAAAGGCGAACACGCGACGACCGAAGCGCTGCGTCGCACCGCGACGCGCATGCTGGACTCGCCGGAGGGCCGCGCGTCTCTCCGCGCGTCCGGCTTTGACCTCGACGGGTCTTTGCGGCGGAGCGCGGCGGCGCAAACCGGCGCCAGTCTCGCGGCGGCGGCGGCGTCCGCCTCGCCCGCGCTCTTCGCGGCGCGCTCGCCCGCGCGTCGGGTGGTCGCGTCCGCGGGCGGGGACCCGCGGCGGGAGATCGACGCCATGCGCGTGATTCTGGACGAGGTCGTGGCGCACCTGCGCGTGCTCCACGAGGCGGCGGAGGGGAACGCGAGGCCCGAGACTGGCGCGGGCGAGAAGAGACGCGACGCGGCGGACGAGTCGTTCGCGGCGGCGGACGCGCTCGCGCCGGGAAACGGCTCGTTCGCCTCCTCCGGCCCGTACGCGCTGGACTCCGTCGACCGGAACCGGGCGCTGGACATGCTCCGCGCGGTCGAGGCGCGCGAGCTCGCCATGCGCCGCAAGTGGGGCTTGCGCGGCGCGGATTCGCCGCCGCACGCCACGGGTAAACAGTCAGAGGACGCGCCGCACCTCGACGTCGTCGCGCGCGCGCGCGCGTCCATCCGCGAGATCGAAGCGGACACCGCGCACGTCTCCCGGCGCATCTCCGCGGACGTGCGATCCCTGCGCGACGCCGGCGCCGTGTGGGCGAGCAGTCAGGTGGACGCCGACGCCGTGGCGCGCGTCTGGGAAGCGCGGTCGCGGTACATCGCGTGGCGCGCCGCCGTGGACGACGCCGTCGTCGTGGAGGACGGCGAGGGCGACGCGTTCGACCCCTCGGAGGTGAACGAGGAGGTGGCTGAGCGGCTCCTCGACGGGCTTTTAACGGACGTCGCGGTCGAGCTGACCGGCGCGTGCGACGACGCCACCGCGGCGGTGCTGCGGCAGGAGTTCACGAGCTCCGCCGAGCGGGAGCCCGGTGACGAACTGGTCGGCGTCGGCGGGTACGAAGCGGGCTCGAACCTGATCGACGACGACGTTGTCGGCGCCGCGGTCGAGCGCGCGTACCTCGCGGGAGGGGGTTGGAAGCCGGACGAGTGAGGGAGCGGGCGATCCGCGGGGCGGGAAGGGAGCGCGAGAGGCGCGCGCGGCGGCGGCGGCGGCGCGGCGGCGGAGTTTTAAACGCAGACATCACAGCAGTCTCGCTGAGTTCGGCGCCAAACTCGCGGTGATGACCCACAAACGCTTTGCGATATCACGCGTCTGGCGGAAATCTGCACATCTCTGCACGCCCGCACAGCCGCATTGAACACTCGGCGTGAACGTATTGCCCGAGGTTTCCTGCGCGTTTTGATCGAACGCCATTGTCTCCTCGCGGAGCACGTCCGGAGACGGCGCCGGGGTTCGTCCGCGACCGATTCCCCCTTCGCTAGCGCTTCGCGGCGCGCGCCGCGCACCTCTCCGGCGGTAACGGACTTTTCGCGATGTCTTCGGTGAACTTCCTGGAGGCGATGGAGACGCTCAAGTCCATGTTCCCGGAGCTGGACACGGTGACCGTGCGCGACGTGCTGGACAAGCACGGCGGGTTCATGGAGGGCGCGGTGGAGGAGCTCCTGGGCATCAGCCGCGCGAAGCGAGGCATGGGCGGCGGCCGGGGGGGCGGCTTCGGCGGCGAGGACGACGGATACGGCGGCGGCAGCGGTCGCGACGGATACTCGGACGAACCGCCGAGGTCCAATCAGATGGGCGGACGCGGAGGTCGCGGGTGCGCATCCCTCGCCTCATCTCTCTCCCACCCGACGCGCACCCGTGACGCGCCGCGTGCGGTTTCTCGAGCGCGCGCGCGACGTGCATCGTTCCCGGCGTATCAGTAAGCGACGCGCGCGGTCCCGACCGCCGAACCGGCGTCGACGGCCGCTGCGAGCGCGCGCGCCGGCCGAGGCTCGCCGGGATTTCTCCTCGGAACGCGACCCTGCCGGAGCCGCGGGCCGCGCGTTTTCCCGGTCTATGACCGGTCGGAGACGCCCCGCGCGCGCATACTCGAGCTGGCGGGGGCGCGCGTCGCGCTCGATTTGCGTTTTTTTTTTCTTTCTTTTTGTCTCCGCGCAACTCACTCTCCGCCCCTCTCTTTCCGCAGCTCGGACTACTACAGCTCGCAGCCCCCCCCCGAGGAGGAGGGGAGCATCTGGGGCTGGCTCACCGGCGCGGACGATGAGCCCGCGAACCGCGGCGGGGCGTACTCCAACGGCGGCGGCGGCTTCGGCACGTCGGCGGCGAGGGACGACGACGACGCGTTTACGTGGTTGGCCAACTCCGCCAACTTCTACGCCGGCGAGCTCAGCAGGAACGTGAAGAGCATGACCGACGCGCTCGCGGAGGAGCTCCTGGGACCCGCGGAGGACGAAGAGGGCGAGGAGATCGAGGAGGAGGACGCGTCCGTGCGCGGGACCGGGGAGGTGGTGGCGGGCGGCGCCACGGTGAAGGTTGGCCGGCGGCAAAAGAAAAAGGAGGAGGCGCCGGCGCCCAAGCCCAAGCCCAAGCGCCGGACGCTCGAGGAGGAGGAGGACGACGAGGACGACGTCATCGGCGGGGTGCTGAACCTGCTCGGCCTCGAGGACGACGAGGAGGATGAGCCATACGTGCGCAGGGACACCAAGAAGGACAAGTGACGCCGAGGCGACGAGGACGGAGGCGCGCGGGCGCGACGTCTTGTCATCAAAACGACGAAACTCGCCGTACCGCACCCCGATTTGCGACGTTTCTCTCCTGTAAAATACGCATCGCTCTTTCTCTCGCGTCGGCGTCAGTCGGCCGTTCACTGCCCGCCGCGCCCGCGTCACGCGCGGCTTCGCCGGCGTCTGCTCGACGCTCGAGTGGTCTCGGGGTCCTCTCGCGCGCGCCGTCGTGCGCCATGGCCGCGACGCTCCGCCGGCGTCGCGGGGCGGACACCCCGAACGACGACGCGGACGATCCCGATGGAAAAGCCGACGGCGAACGCGTCCGCGAGACGTCACGCGCCTCGTCGACGCCCGCCCGCTCGAACAAGACGTTCAAGCGCGCGTTCGGGGTATTGCTGCTCGCGCGCCTGGCGTCCGCGGCGCTGAACCTCGTGCACGACTGCGACGAGACTTACAACTTCTGGGAACCCCTGCACTACCTGACGCACGGCCACGGCATGCAAACCTGGGAGCACGCGCCGCGGTTCGGCTTGCGCTCGTACGCGTACGTGGGCGCGCACGCCCTCATCGCCAAGCCCGCGGCGTGGTTCGCGCGCCACGCGCTCGCCGCGGACGCCGCGGGCGCGGATGCGGCGGCGCAGAGCGTCGCGCGCGTCGCGCCCTTCTACGCGGTGCGCGTCGTCTTGGCCGTCGCCTCGGCGCTCGCTGACGCGACGCTCGCGTCGCGCGTCTCCGAGACGCACCCGCTCGCCGGGGCGGTGACTCTGGCCATGCTCGCCTGGTCCGCGGGGTGTTTCGTGTCCAGCACCGCCTTTTTGCCGAGCGCCTTCGCGGGGCTGTGTCTCACCTGCGCGATGAGCGCCAACTTGAAACAAGAGCACTTCAAAGCCTGCGCGTTTTGCGTCGCCGCCGTGGTCTGGGGCTGGCCGTTCGCGGGCGTCGCGGCGGTTCCCTTCGGGCTCGACAGCCTGCGCCGCCGCGGGGTTCGGAAGACGACGACGTACATCCTCGTGCCTCTGCTCGCGAGCCTGGGCGTGTCCGTCGCGGCCGACACCTACTTCTACGGCGAACGGACCTGCTCGGTGCTGAATCTGCTCAAGTACAACGTGTTCCCCTCGGGCGCGGGCGCCCGCGGCGCCAACCTGTACGGCGTCGAACCGGCGACGTTTTACCTCAAGAACCTGGCGCTCAACTTCGCGCACGCGCTCGTCTTGGCGCTTCTCGCGATTCCGCTCGGGCTCGCCGCGGGGTCTTCGCGGTTCGGGCGCGTGGACGGATCCGTCCGGGATGGACACGTGAAGCTCTTGACCACGCACGCGCCCTTCCCACTCGCTCTGCTCCTCTTCTCCGCGCTGGAGCACAAAGAAGAGCGGTTCATGTACGTCGTCTACTCGGCGCTGTGCGCGGGCGCCGGCGCGGCGGCGGGCGCGGCGTTTGACCTCTGCGTCGCGCGGACCGCGCGGAGCCGCGCCGCGGCGGTGCGCGCGGGGCGGCGGCCGTCCAGCCGCGGGCTCGTGGTTCTCGCCGCGGTGGGCGCGGGCGCGGCGTGTGTGCTGACCGCGGCGATGGGAACGAGCCGCGTGGCGGCGCTCGCGCTCGGCTACGGCGCGCCCTCGCGCGCGTTTTCGCGGGGCTTGCCCGTTCATCCGGTTCGGTCGGCGGACGACGCGAACGACGAGAACGACGAGAACGACGAGTCAGACGCGAGCGTCGTGTGCGTCGGGGACGAGTGGCACAGGTTCCCTTCTTCGTTTTTCTTCCCGAGCGACGCGTATCGGTTACGGTTCCTGGACGCGTCGTTCGACGGCGCTTTGCCCGTGCCGTTCGAGAAGCGACGCGGAGGGACGTCGTTCGGCCCCGCGGCGCTCAACGACGAGAACCGGGGCGAGAAGGAGCAGAGGGTCGCGGACGCGCCGCGAGAGTGCGACTACGTGGTGGAGTACGCGGCGCCGGTTTTAGAAAACGACGCGGTCGACGACGGAACGCCGCGGCCGTACCTGGGGAAGCCGCGGAGAGAGCCGACGGGGGAATTCGTTCGCGCGACGAGCGCGTCTTCGGAGACAGACGGGTCTTCGGAAGACGACGGGCTCGACGAGCTCGACCCGCCGCGGCGCGCGGCGGCGGCGCGCCTGGCGAACGTCTCGTGGACCCTCCTGTGGGAAGCGCCGTTCCTGGACGCGAGCCGGTCGCCCGCGCTGTCCCGCGCGTTCTTCGTCCCCGGGTGGTCCTCGAAGCGGAACGTCTACGGGACCTACCGCGTGTACGGCAAAGAGGCGCGGTGAAGCGTCGCGCGTCGCGTTCGTCGTTAGACTACGAATAACAAAGCGTCGCGACGCGCGCTCGCGCATCGGACACGTCTCCGATACGAAATGTAGTCGGAGTTCAAAAAGCGTTTCATCCGGCTGACTCGCTACATAGCGACGTCACTCGTCTCCCCACTCCTCGTGGAAATGCTCGAGGAACGCCACCATGCGCTCGTGCCTCCTGTCCGCCATCGCGCGACCCGTGTCTGTTTTCATCAAGCCCCTCAGCTTAAGGAGCTTCTCGTGGAAATGGTTCACCGTCGTCTCCACGCGAGGCGCGGCGCCGTTCGCGCGTTTCCGCTTTCCTGTGTTCCCCGCGTCGCCGAGGTAGTCGTCCCGCGTGAGATTCCCCCGCGGCTCGACACCCGGGACGTGCATGGCGTGGCCTTTCGCACCTCCGTAGCAGAAAGTGCGGGCTATGCCGATGGCGCCGATGGCGTCCAGCCGGTCCGCGTCTTGCACCACCTTGAGTTCCAGAGGCAAGTCGCGTTTCGCGCGAATCGCCTCGTCGCGCGTCTCGTCGGATTCGGCGTGTGAAGGGAGCTCATCTTTGAACCCCACGCCCTGAACGACGTTCAAGACTCGTTTCAAGACGTTCGGATGATGATCGGTGATGGTGCGAATCATGCCCGCCACGTCGCGCGCGATCGCCCTGGTCCCCGCCTCGGGGTCGCCGCTGTATTTCCAGTCGCAGACGTCGTGCACCAGCGCGGCGAGTTCCACGACGAGATCGAAGGCGGGATCTGCGCCCTCCGGTCGTTCAAATCTCGCGATCGCGAGAGCGTTGTTCCGCACGCGGTGAATGTGCCACCAGTCATGGCTACCGTCCATCTGCCTGAGCTCGTGCTTTACCCACTCCTCCACGATCGATATGTCTGCGCTGAACGCGTCGGACATCGAGCCTTGAACGGCTCCGGGGTTTAAGCCGAAGTTTGCCAACAAATTGTTAGCCTTCACCTGTGCCATAGCGAGCTGGATCTTCGCCAACCGGCGCTCCTTATATCTCATCGCGCTCCTTGCCTTCTCAGTCGCCTTGTTTTTAGCGACGCGCTCGGCATATGCCTTGCTGGGGTGGTTTGGGTCGCCCTTCGTGAACGGCATGATGCCAAAACGTGCCTACGTGCCGAGTGCACGAGAAATTGGCACCCGGCGATAATGACGGAACTCGGTCCCTCGGAAAGCATCGGGGTCTCGAAAGTAACAAAGCAGAGTCGCTCCGCGCGTCGCTCCGCGGGACAGCGCGGCGCGCTCCGATACCGACTCGCGCCACCACGTCGCGCGTGCTGAGATGGCGCTCGCGGTGAGCGTGCCCGCGCGGTGGCAGGCGCGCGTCCCGCGTCGCGTGACCCGACGCCCCCGGCGCGTCGACAAAAAGCGCACGTCGTCGTTCGCAAGCGCGTCGCCGTCGTCTCCCGGCGAGGCGGACGCGAGCGCACCTCAACCGGCGAGCGCGCCGTCTCGTCCCTCTGGCTTTTTCGCCGGCGTCGGCGTGGGGGACTGCACCGGCCCCATGGACGGCGTCGGCATGATGGGCTACGCGCGCGTCTCGCAGGTGTCATCCGGCATGCGGCAACGTCAACGCGCGCGCGCCTTCGTCGTCGCCGAGTCGCTTCCCTCGTTTCTTCGCGACGCGAACGGGAAAGAACACGCGAAGAACGACCCCGCACGCGACCCCGATCTCGTGGCGCTCGTCGTGGTGGACGCGTGCATGGTGTTCCCCGACCTCAAGCCCGTCGTGTTGGCCGAGTTCGTGAAGCGGCTCGAGGCGGCTTCGTTCGCGAAAAAAACTGGCGCGGGCGCGAACGCGTCCTTCTCCGCGGCGGGCGTCGTCGACGAGGCCAACCTATGTCTGTGCGCGACGCACACGCACAGCGCCCCGGGGGGGTACGCGCCGCACGGGCTGTACAACCTGACGCTCGGGGGTGGGGTCTCGGAGTCGTTCGACGCGCTCGCGAAAGGCGCGGCGGACGCGTTGTTCGAGGCGTTCGCGGACGCGTTTCAGTCGGGAAAAAAATCAACCGTCGCCTTTGCGCGCGGCGAATTGAAAGGCATCTCCGCGAACAGGTCCCGGGCCGCGTTCGATCTGAATCCCACCGGCGACACCGAGGCTTTCGCGCTCAGGGGCGGGGTCGACGAGACCGTCTCCGCGCTCGTGGTTGGGGCGCTCGCGGAGACGGAGAGCGCGAATTTGACCGTGGGACGCGCGAACGAAACAAAAAAAAAAAGCGCGCGAGGCGTCGGCGAGGTTCCCCGCGGCGTCGCCTCGTGGTACGCGGTGCACGGGACGAGCCTCCCCGGTTCGAACACGCTGATCAGCGGGGACAACAAAGGGATCGCTTCTTTCGTGACCGAGTCCGCGTTGCGTTCGGCGGCCGCGGGGGACGACTCGGCGGTGCGCGCGCTCGTGGCGCTCTTCCGAAGCCTGGACGGCGAGACGGAGGACCCTTTTTCCCGGGCATCGGGAGGGGAAAAGAAAAAGTCCGCCAAACGCGGTTTGGCGGATGCCGACGCGGTGGCGCGCGCGGCGTCCGCCGCCGCGCGGGTCGCGACTGTCGGGTTCGAGCGCCGGTTTCGCGACTCGGCATCGTCGCGCACGGATTCGCCTGGAGTCGTCGCGGCGTTCCCCCAGAGCGCCTCCGGCGACGTTTCCCCGAACGTTTTGGGCGCGCACGACGCGACGCGCGGAGGCGCGCCGTGCGACGGTTCGGACGCGCGGACCGGGTTCCTCGACGGATTTCTTCTTCGCGGAACGCCGCGCGTCGCCGATTGCGTGGGTCTCGGTCTTCCTGGAACGGAACAGTCGGAAGACGCACGGTTCCTGAGCTGTCTCGTGACGGGCACGGCGCAGGCGGCGGCGTGCGCGTCGCTTCTGGACGCGGCCGAGCCCGTCTCGGGGCCGGTTCGCGCCGCCGCGCGCTGGGTCCCGATCGGGAGGAAAGGCGGCGCGGTGGTCGACGGGCGCGCGGGGAGTTTAACTTCGACGCTCGCCACGTCCACCCCGGCTCTGGGGTACGCGTTCGCCGCGGGCACGACGGACGGCCCCGGCGAGAACGGGTTCAAGCAGGGCGACCGCGAGAGCGTCGCGAAAAAAAAACCTCAGAGGTTTCTCGGCCGCGTCGCGACGTTTCTGTTCGGCGGCTCGAAAAAGTTTGGCGTCGCCGAAGAGACGCGCGTCGCGCACGCGCCCAAACCCGTGCTGGCGGCGTTTCCCGACGTCGAGGAGGCTCCCGGGAGGGCCGGGCTCGGGTGGGTGCAGCGGGACGTGCAGGTGCAGGTGTTCAGACTGGGGCGCGTGTTGATCGCGTCCATCCCGGCGGAAGTGACCACCGTCGCGGGGAAGAGGCTGGAGGAAGCCGCCGCGCGCGCCGCGCGCGTCGCCGACTCGAGCATCGACGGGTGGTCGGTGGTGGTCAACGGCCTGGCGAACGGCTACTCGGGGTACGTCACCACCGCGGAGGAGTATGAAGCGCAGAGATACGAGGGCGCGAGCACGCTGTACGGCCCGAACACTCTGGCTCTGTACGAACGCGTCGTCGCCGAACTCGTCCGCGAAGTGGTCCGCGCCGGAGCCTCCGCGCGCGGCTCGCGCGTCTCGTCGATCGGCGACGGCTTCGCCGAGACGCGCGCGCGCGAGCCGTATGCGGCGTACAGATTAGATCCGAACGCGCGTCCGGCGGACGGACCGCAGAGTGTCGTGTTTCCGTTCGACGCGCGTTGGCCGCCGTGGGTTCGGTTCGGGGAGCAGCTTTCGTTTCATCCAGGTCTCGACGAAGAGACGCGCGGACGCGGCGAACGCGGCGGACGCGGCGGACGCGTCGTTCGCGTCGGCGCGCGCGGGGACGCCGGCGAGGCGCGGGTCGCGTTTCTCGCCGGGCGCCCGCGGCGGTGCGCGGCGCCCCCCCCCAACGGGACGTTCCTCGTCGTCGAGCGGTTCGACCCTTCGCTCGGCGAGTGGCACGTCATCGCGGACGACGACGACATGTCGACGATCGTCGAGTGGGACGCGCACGGCCCGCTGTGGCTCGCCAGTCGCCTCGCGCTGCGCTGGCGCCCGCCGGCTGGAACCGCACCCGGGACGCACCGCGTCGGGGTGGCGGGCGCGGCGAGGACAGTCTCCGGTGCGCTCGCTTCGTTCATACGTTCGAGAGGTGAGAAAAACACCGAGGACGCGCTGGAGTTCTTCCGGGGGTTCAGCGAGCCGTTCGAAGTGCTCGCGGGGAAAGAGGGAGGGGCGGGCGGGTGAGGGTGCCTACGCGTCGAACGCGCGTCCGCGACGTCTTTCGCGTTTTATGAGACTAGCTAGACTACTACGTAGTACCTTCGCGTTCGCTCGTCTACACTACCCTGTAGCTATGTAGTATGAGTATACGGGTTTTCGGCGACGGCTTCGGCGACGGCGAGCGCGATGGTCTTCGGCGACGCCATGGCGCCAATCCCGACGTCTCCGCACGCCAACTTTTTCTCCACGGGGTCTATGACGCGCACGTTCGGGAACGCCGCGAGTGCGGCGAGGTGTTTCGCCGTGAACGGCGATGTCCACATCGCGGTGTTCATGGCGGGCGCGACAAACACGGATTTCGCGGCGTCGGCGAAGTCCCACGCCCGCCACACGCACGTCAGCAGGGTATCGCACAAGCCGTTCGCCATTTTCGCCAGCGTGTTGGCGCTGAGCGGAGCGACGAGTAAGACATCCGCCCATTTCCTGAGCTCGATGTGTATCACGGGGTCGCCCACTTCGCGCCACTCGCGCCACTCCGTCTGGTCGTCGTACACGAACGGCTCGTTCGGCTGCCCGGACGGGAAGCGTTCCGCGAAATACTGGGGGTTTGAAGCGCAATCTCTCGCGTAGAACGCTCCGATACGGCTTCTGAGCGCTTCGATCTCGACGAACCTCTTCGCGGTATCCGTCACGATCACGCGCACTTCGAAACCCAAGCCGAGGAGGTCTTCGATCACCTCGTGCGCTTTCACGGACGCCACCGAACCGGTGAAGCACACGAGCACGCGAGGCGCTTGATCGTCCGCAAACTCGAAATTCGTCTCGCGCATGCGCCCCCCCGCATACTCGAACTTCTTCTCGCTTCGCTCCATCTCTGCGTTCGAGTGTTCTGCGGCCGAGTGTTCCGCGCGTTTCCACCCCCGCTCGCTGATCGCGCGCGTCTGGTGGGTTGCGTCACCCCGCGAACTTCCCGTTCACGGTGCTGTGGCCGTACTTCTCCACGCGCGCGCGCAGGCGCTCCTTCTCCGCGGTCGCCTTCTTGTTGTTCTCGCGGAACTTGAAGAGCTTCTGCTTCTTCAGGCACTCGTCCAGCGCCCACTTCTGCTCGTTGCACGCGCCGAACGACCGCGACCAAGGGTTCTCTCGGTGGCACACTTTCAGCGCGATGACCACCTCTCGGCACAGGGGATGGTTCTCCAGCGTCAGCGGAGGGTGCATCGCACTCTGAGACGCGGTGCCGAAATCGCGTGAGATGCGGCTTTCGGGTTCCTCCTCACCTCGTAAACGAGCCTGACTGTTTGCCCACTCATCGCCCGCTCGCATTTTCTGGCGCTCGACGCGTCAGACGAGGAAAACGTGCGCGCAAAGCTTTCTCCACGTCACTTGCCTTCTCGCTCGCCACCGACGCCTTTGGCACGATGGCCACGATGGCGACTCTGTTCGCTGGCGGTCGCATCTTCACACGGCGCTCCTCCATGGGCGCGCGCGCGACCTTCCGCGGTTTCAACGACGCCAAGAGCGTGCAGCTGGAGGTGCGTGTCGACGCACACGCGTCGACGGCTCTTATCTCTATCCGCCGATGCCACCTTTTCCGCGCGAACCGGCGTGCACGCGCGAGGCGAGAGCGCGTTCGCGATGGCTCGCCCGCGGTGCGTGGCATCGCATCCACGCGACACATGAAACTGACATCATCGCATCCACGCGTGACGCATCTCCCACCTACTCCACAGCGCGCGCGTCCCGTTCGCGGCCGCGCCGGCTCGCGCAAGCACCTGTTCGCGACCGCGGCGGTGAAGGAGCCCGAGACGTCCACCGCCGAGACCCCCACGCTGTCGTGGCGCGCGGCGATCGACTTCAAGAAGCTCAAGGATGACCCGGCGGCCGCGCAGACCAACGCGGACAACAGAGCCGCGCCGTGCGATGTCGCCAAGGTGTGCGAGCTGTACGACGCGTTCCAGTCCCTGAACCGCGAGTGCGACGAGATCCGCGAGCTGCGCAACGCCAACGCCAAGTCGATGAAGGGCAAGCTCGAGCCCGACGCGCGCGCGGCGTTGATCGCGGAGGGCAAAGAGCTGAAAGACAAGCTCGCGGCGCTCGAAGGCACGCTCGGGGGTTTGGAGTTTCAGCTCCAGACGGAGGGCCAGAAGGTTCCCAACGACACGCACCCGGAGACCCCCGTCGGCGGCGAGGAGCTCGCCGTGTTGCGCAGGGAGGTTGGCGCGAAGCGCGACTTTTCCTTCGAAGCGGCGAGCCACGTGGACGTGGGCGAGAGGCTCGGGATGTTCGACTTCGAGACGGGCGGCAAGGTGTGCGGCTCGCGGTTCGTGTATCTGACCGGCGCGGGCGCCATGCTCGAGTTGGCTCTGATCAACTGGGCGATGGCGAAGGTGGTGAGCAAGGGGTTCAAGCCGATGGTTGTGCCCGACGTGGTGCGCCAAAACACCATGGAGAAGTGCGGGTTCCAGCCCCGCGCGGAGAACACGCAGGTGTACAACATCGAAAACAGCGACCTGTGCTTGGCGGGCACCGCCGAGATTCTGCTCGGCGGCGTGTGCATGGACGAAGTGCTCTCTGAGAAGGAGTTGCCGGTGAAGATGGCGGCGTTCTCGCACTGCTTCCGCACTGAGGCGGGCGCCGCCGGCGCGGCGACGCGCGGGCTTTACCGCCTGCACCAGTTCTCCAAGGTTGAGATGTTCGTGGTGGCGACGCCCGCGCAGTCCGACACGATCCACGACGAGCTCATCGCCATCGAGGAGGAGATGTACGCGGAGCTGGGGTTCCACTTCAAGGTGCTGGACATGTCGTCGCAGGACCTGGGCGCGCCGGCGTACCGCAAGTTCGACATCGAGGCGTGGATGCCCGCCTTGGGTCGGTACGGCGAGATCTCGTCGGCGTCCAACTGCACGGATTACCAGGCGCGCCGTCTGAACATCAAGTTCCGCCCCGACCCGGTGGACGGCAAGAAGCAGCCGCTGCAACACTGCCACACGCTCAACGCGACGGCGTGCGCGGTGCCGCGCATGATCATCACCATCCTCGAGAACTTCCAGAACGAGGACGGGTCGGTGACCGTCCCCGGGCCCCTGCGGCCGTTCATGGGCGGCGTCGAGACGTTGACTCCCGAAGTCGTGCGGGAGGCGGAGGCGTGAAACGACGCGAGGCGTCATAACGCGAGGCGTGACGCGTGACGCGTGTTGACGCGGTGGATGGACGAGTCACGCGAGTCGCAGACGCGAGGGTTTCGTGCGCGGCGCGAATGACGCGGTGGCGTCGGGAACGCGTTTTTACGCCGCGCGCGTACCGTAGACTCATGCGCGTAAAAAAAACGTCGCCGACGCCTTCGTCGGTTTCTCCGCGCGCGAACGAAAAGCGAACCGTCTCTCACTCATTGGCCCTTCTTCCACTCGTCGATCCACTTCTGCGCGTCCGCGGCCCGTCCCTCGGGCGTGTCCGCGGCGGCGCCGCCCGACTTGCCGAAGTCGGAGGCGTCGATCCACGCCTGCGCCGACGCCGCGCGCGCCGCGGGCGTGTCGCCACCCGCCGCCGCCGCCGGCTTGGAGGCAGCGGATCCGGAGGAGGACCCGCCGCCCTTCCCGCGCGAGGCGTTGGCGGCGAACACGCCGGCGAGCGCGACCACCGCGGCGAGCGCGCCGGCGGACCCGCCGTTATCCTTCTTCTTCGCTGCCTTCTTCGCAGCCTTCTTGGAGGTCTTGGCGGTCGACCCGGCGGTCGACGCCGCCGCCTTGGGGGCGGGCGCGGAGGCCTTGCCCAGCTTCTTGTTCTTGAGCGCCTCAGCCTCGGTGCCGGCGAAGCGCGACTTGGAGGCGCGCTGCGGCTCCACCTTCTGGTACAGCGCGGACGCGTCCAGCGCGGGCGAGGTGGTGGCGAGCGCGTCCGGGACGGCGCCGGCCAGCAGCGACAGCGACGCCGCGCCCGCGACGGCCAGCTTCAGCGCGGGCTGAGGCTCGGCGGAAGCCGCCGCGCGGGGGGCGGCTGCGACGGCGCGAGGCTGCGGTTTTCGGTTTTCGGTTTTTACAGAGGATGTCGCGGCGTGGGTCGTGGTCATGGTCAGCGCGGTCGGCGTCGCGGCGTCTTCGGGTCTTCGTCTCGGCGCGGAACCCGCGGCGGAACCGGCGAACGCGCGCGTCGCGTTCGCGTCTCGGAAAACCGCGCCGTTTTTCGAGTCGAGGGCGATTTCCTCGAATTCGCCACTGGCGCGTCTGGTGCCAGGTCACGGGATGTTTGTTGGTTTTGCGGCATCGCGCTCGGGACGGCGGATCGAGGCGGCTCGGTGATGAGCCTCGAGATGCTGGGACGGAGGCGCGCGCGCGTTCCCTCGTTCCATCGAGTCGGGCGAGCCGACCGGCGTTCACGCGGACGGGACCAGCGCGCGGACCGCGGCGCGCGAGGCGGACGCGGTGCCATCCCGTGGGGGGCACTATCCCGAACGAACTTCGCTGGCAGCGTGGACGGGCGGGGATCGCACCTTCACGACGGGAGCGATGACGACGCGCTGGCCGACGAAGGCGGAGGTGGCGAGTGCGGCGACCATTGTTGACTGGACGGGTTCGAACGAGGCAATGTGCTCGAGCGCGTGCGGTTATGTCGCGCGCGATCGCTGTCGGGTCAGTGATCCAGCTGGAATCCGACGACACCGAGTCAGCGCATCGAGACTTTTGGTGCCGCAGACTGGCAGACTGGTTCCGCCAGATCCTGCGAACAAACAACAACCGAGTGGCGCCGAGGCGACATCAGATCAGCGGCGCACGGCGACGGGCGTGTGGCGATGGCGCCGGGAGGCGAGCGTCCTCCCCGCGCGACGGGCGAGGGCGGCCGCGGAAGAGGTGGCCGCGGCGGCCGCGGCGGCCGCGGCGGCCGCGGTGGCCGGGGCGGCCGGGGCGAAGGCGATACGCGCGGCGCCCCGTCGCCGTCGGGCGAAGGCGATGCCGACTCGACGACGCTGAAGCCGAACGCGAAACCTGCGGCTGCGGCGAAGCACAAGAAGTCTTCGAAGACGTCTGCGGCGCAACGTGCGGTCGCGGCGGAGCGCGCGCGCCTCGAAGCGGCCGCCGCCGAGGAAGCCGCGCGGGTGGAGGCCGCGAGACTCGCCGCCGAGGCGGAGGAAACCCGAGCGCGCCAACTGCTCGCGGAGGAGAAGTCGCGGGCGGCGGCGGCGCGGTCGCGGCGGAACGCATTGCGCGCGGCGAACGCGGACGCGGCGCGTCGCTGGACCGAAGACGACTTGCGACGACTCGACAGCAGCATCAAGAAGAACACGGCTTTGACGAAGAAGCTCGGTAAGACAATCGGCGCGGAGACGCTGGACGGTTTAAAACGCGACGTCGCGTCGACGAACGCGTCGAAGTACGTCGCCGAAAACGCGCGCGCCGTCGCGTTCGCGGCGACAATCAAATCGTCGCCGGGCGACGTCGCCGCGGCGGCGGAGCTCGTGTCCGAGATGCACAGGATGTACTTCCCCGAGTTCGGCGAGGCGCTGGGCCACCTTCTGCCTCGCGCGATATGTCCGGACGCGCCCGTCGGCGCCTTCGCGAACCTCGCGAGCGGCAAGGAGAAGAGATCCGAGAAGACCGCTCTCGAGAGAGACGAGAGGCGCGAACGAGAGGCGCGCCCGCGCGGTTTCGAAACGCCGGAGGACTCCGCTGCGATCGTTGCGGAGTCCGCAAGCGACAGCCTGGCGCAGCGGCGCGCGAAGCTCCGATTGCTGGCGGAGGCGCACCTGGTGGGCGCGGTGGCGTCCGCGAAGCCCGTGTTCGCGACCGTCACGGAGCTGATTCGCGGCGCGACGGATTCTTTGAAGCGCGACAAAGAGCGCTTCGCGCACGTCCTGGGCTCGGTCGCGGCGTTCGCCAAGGCATACGGCGAGGCGTTCGTGCGGGAGGAGGGCGATGACGGGGAGGACGAAAACGACGAAACGGGCGCGTACCGGCTCTCTCCCGAGCAAAGAGGCGCGTTCCGAGACGCCCTGCGCTCGTTCCACGTCACCGCGAGCATCGCGTTGCTCGACGAGCGCCGGGCGGCGCGCGACGCCGAGCGCGAGACGAAATCCGCGCTGGCGCGGACGGGCGAGCTCTCCGAGTCGCTCACGCTGAGACTCGCCGAGCTCGAGAAGTCGCGCGAGTCGCTGCGCAAGAGCCTCGAGGTTCTGACGGAGGCGCTGGGAGGCGAGGCGCGGGGCGTGCGCGTGCCTCCCGACGTCGACGACGAGAAGGCGGAGGACGGGAAACCAAAGGGGGACGTGCGGCTGTCGCGCGGCGTAGACGCGGGCGCGTCGCGGCTTGACGCCGCATCTTGGGACGACGAAGCCACCCGCGCGTTCTACGAAAGCCTCCCCGCGCTGCGGGAGACGGTGCCTCGCGGTTTGCTTCCGCCGGAGCCGCCCGCGAGTCGCGAAACCCGCGATGGCGACGCGCGCGCGGTCGCCGTACGCTCTGAACCGCCGCGGACGGAACCGCCGGAAACCTCCGCGCGTCTCGCCGAGTTTGACGCGCAGATCGTATCGCGGCTCCGCCGCTGCGACGCGTGGACCGGTGTCGCCGACGCCGACGCGTTCGCGTCGGCGTTCTGCTACTTCGCCGCGGGGCCGGTGGCGAGGCGGCTGGTCGCCGAAACGTTCGTCGCCGCGATCAAGCGCGAGAGCCTCGGGGAATCCGACGTCGCCGCGAACCCGACGGCGCTTCTGGCGCGCGCGCTCGCGACGCTCGCCGGCGCGTCCGCCGCGTTCGAAGACGAGATCTGTTCGGTGGTGATCGACGCGACGCGCGCCTCCGTGGAGAAGCACTACCTTCACGAGAAGACGACGAAAAACGTTCGAGCCGCGGGTCGCGCCGCGGACTCGAAGCGTCGTCTCGGGTCGGTCCGGTTCGCGGGCGAGCTGGTGAAGTTCCGCGCGCTCGACGCCGAGTGGGCGTTTGACTTTCTCAAGAAAACCGTGGAGACGTTCGCCGGTCCCTCGCTGGACGCGGCGTGCGCGCTGCTGCAGACGTGCGGGCGGTACCTCGCGAGGCGGCGGGATACCGCGCCGCGCGCGAACGCCCTGCTGGACGTGTTCCTCCGGCGCAAGGCGGTGAGCGCCGAGCGCCTGGAGGCTGGGCAGAGCGAGCTGGTGGACGCGACGTACCTGGCGTGCCGCCCGCCTCCGGTGGCGGCGCGCCGCAAACGAAGCCGCCACCCGACGCGCGCGTACGTCGCGTTCGTGGTCGACCGGCTCTGCCGCGAGTGGCGCCCGCCGCCGCCCGACGCAGAGGCGCTTGGCTCCAGGTCGGGCGAGAAGGGGGTTTCGTCTCGCGCGTCCTCTCGGACGACGTCGGACGACGCGGTGCGCCGGTGCGTGCGGCAACTGCGCAAGGTCGCGTGGGCCGAGCACGGGAGGTACGCGGTGATGCGTCTCCTGAAAGGCGCGACGCGATCCGGCCGCGCGGAGAGCGCCGCCGCGGCGGCGCGCGCGGTGGCGACGCTGGACCGGTTCCGCGACGACGCCGCGCGGTTCTTCGCGGACGCGCTTCTGGAAGAGACGGCGGTTTTGTCTGAGTTGCCCGACGCGAAAAAAGAACGATTCGCGCAGCGCAGAGTCTCGCTCGGCCGCGCGCTCGGCGAGGCGTTCGTCGCGCGGGTCGTCCCGGCGAGCGCGGTGTACGCGCAGCTCTACGCGCTGCTCGCCGAGGAAAAGCCGGAGGACGTTCGCGGCGGCGAGGCGGTCTCGCGCGCGGGCGACGTCCCGCCCGGCTCGCGCGCGGGCCGAACCGAACCGCCGCTCGCGCGACGCGTCGACCGACGCGTCCGCGTCCGCGCGTCGCTCGCCGTTCTCGCCGCGTGCCGCCCTCGCTTGGCGCCGCACTCGAAAGGCGTCCGAGACCCGGAGGATCGGAAACGCGGAACCGAAACCGAAACCAAACACGAAAAGCGAGCCGCGGCTTCGTTCGGTCGACGCGAAGGCGCCGCGAAAGCCAAAGCGAAAAATAAGCTTTCGTTCGAGACGCGGCGGTACCTGGCGTACTTCCAGCGGTTCGCGACCTTCGCGGACGTCGCGTCGTCGCCCGAGCTCTCCGCCGAGCTCCGCGCGACGCTCGCGGAGTACCTGGGGGACCCGGGGGACGAGGCGTCGGCGTTCGCCACCTTCGCTGACGCGGACGCGGCGTGCGCGCGGCTCGAGGCGGAGGAGCGCGCGAAGCGCGAGCGCGCCTCTTCGCGCGGCGCGGCCGGGGGCGCGAGCGACGCGCGGCTGGATTCGGATCCGAACCCCGCCGGCGCGGCGTCGGACGCGGCGGACTCGTCAGACTCGGGGGACTCGTCAGACTCGGCGGAGGAGGAGGACGTTGGGAACTTCGAGGACTCGGGCAGCGACGTCGACGACGCGGACGATGCCGTGGACGACGCGGGCAACGGGGTCCCTGAAGACGCGGGGTCCCTCCCCGCGGCGGCGGACTCCGACGACGAAGACTCCGAAGACGACGCGTCGTCTGAAGACGACGCGTCGCGCGGAGTCGAAGCGTTCGCGTCCGACTCCGAATCCGGATCCGAATCCGAATCCGAATCCGACTCCGCCCTCGAGGAGGAGGGCTCTCGTTCTTCGCGCGACGACTCTCGCGACGACTCTCGCGACGACGACGACGACGACGACGAGAAGACGCGAACGACGTATGTACCAGCCGCGTCGCGAGAGGACGAGGCGCGGTTCGAACGCGAGATGGTCTCCTTTCTCGGCGGCGCCGCGCCGTCTCGAGACGGCGTCGGAACCGACGGAGACGACGCGTTCGGGAATCCCGCCGGGCGCGGCGGCCGGACGCGCGGGGCGTCGCGCGCCGAGTCGCCGAAACCGCCGACCCGGCGCGTCGCGTTCAAAGCTTTGGTTCGCCGCGACGGGCGCCCGACCGCGGCGACGGTGGGCGTCCCCGAGGACGCCTCGTTCGTGGTGCGCGCCCGGGAGAAGCGAGCGGCGGAGGCTCGCGAACGCGCCGAGCTCAAGAGGCTGGTGCTGGCGTCGGCGGAAGCCGCGGAGGAGCTCGAGGCGAACGCCGGAGGGCGACCCGGCGGCCGGGAAGCGCGCACCGTCTTCTCGTCGGCGACGTTTTCGCGCGTCTCCGGCGACGGCCGAGGCGCGCGGGGGTTCTGAGGCGGGGATAGAAGAGCGTGACAGACATCGAAAACGGTCGTGATGCCCTTTCGCGCGTGATCCGCGCGGAGCGTCGCGGAGATGTCGAGTCTCTCGTAAAAAAAAAACGCGTCATTCGCCTCACGCGACGTTCGGCGCGTCTCCGACCTCGTCGACGACGCCCAGTTTCACGGCGTCCAGCCCGTCCCGCCTCTGGAACTGCGGTGAGTCCTTGTTCGGCGCGGTGAACACCAGGTAGCCGACGGCGACAGCCGAGGCGACCGCGAGCGCAAAGGCGATCGCGAGCGACGCGTCGCTGATCTCCTCGACGTCCAGGTATCGCGTGCCCATCCCCGTCATCGGCGTGATGGGTTTCGGTTTCTTTTTCGGTCGCGGGTCGGTGTCCTCTTCCGCGTCACACGACGCAGACGACGAAAGACGGTCGTCCTCGTCGTCGCTCGCGGCGCGTGCCGCGACGCGTGCCGCGACGCCGCTGAGCTCCTCGAGCCGCCAGCTTCGGAACAGCCCCTTGGACGGTCCTGCTCGGTTTCCGGGACGAAGGCCGCGGCGCGCACGTCGGGCGCTCATCGACCTCGGCACTGGAGACGCGGACGTCGATGGTGTCGCCGTCGTCGGCGCGCGCCGTGTCGGGCCTGGCGAAAGCGCGTATGTCGGCAATACTAGCATCGATATCATCTGTCGTCGCGGCGATGCGCTCGGGGACGCGCGACAGGGTGTGGGGTGGACAGGGTGCCGTGCGAAGGACAAGTGACGCCCCCGGATGCGGAGGAAAAGGTTCCGGAAGGCGAGGCCAGCTGGCCAGATTCGCGATTTCCTCGCCAGCTGTCAGTCGTTGTTGTCGACCCGCCGATGCCTCTCAGTCTGACACTCGCGGAGATGGCTTGGTCGACGGCGTGTGCGCGACGCGCGCTCGTCGCGCCCGCGGCGAGCGTGGGCGAGCGTTTCAGCGCTGAGCGCGACGTCCACCCGGTCCGCCGCTCGGCCACCGCCGTTCGGTCCCGGAACGCGCCTTCGATCGTCGGCACGACGCTTCTGCGATCGGCGCGCAGAGAGAAACGCGCCCGCGCGGCGTTCCGTCCCGCCGCTTCGTCCGCCCCCGTGGTGGTGTGGTTCCGCGTCGGCGACCTGCGCACGCACGACCACCCCGGGCTGACGCGCGCGTTCGAAGCCGACGCGCCGGTCGTGCCCGTGTTCGTCTTCGACGAGACCGAGCTCCGACATTTCACGCCGGCGACGGCGCGCGCGACGCACGAAGCCGTCTGCGATTTGTCGGAGGCGCTGCGGGCGCGCGGGTTACGCCTGGTGGTTCGAACCGGGGACGCCGCCGAGATCGTCCCGCGGCTCATCCAGGAAACGCGGGCGTCCTCGGTGAGCGTGCAGATCGAGCTGGAATGGGCGCGGCGGAGCGCCTACGCGCGCGCGATGCGCGCGATTGAAGAATTCGCCGAATCGTCGTCTGACGCGTTTTCGGTTCACGAGTGGTCGCTCGAGTTGCGCGAGGACACGGAGGCGGCGGCGGAGAAGGCGCGCGCGGTCTTGCGCGAGGCGACGCAGGAAAACGTCAAAAGCGCGCCCTTGACCGCGTTCGCCAACGCGGACGCGCGCGCGGCGTTTCGCGGTCCGATCGTCGCGCCGGCGCCGGCGCCGGAGTCCTTCCCCGCG
>MDSV01066211.1_pt1 | contig 38280 bp, 34 predicted proteins | sample 810851 | NCBI WGS metagenome assembly MDSV01 (sample SAMN05326640, study PRJNA326480) | marine metagenome | isolation source: seawater | place: Atlantic Ocean: North East | collected 2012 | reverse complement strand
TTTATCATCCTTTTTATGTGCAATAATTTTAGCTTCAACTGATGTCCCTGATATATTTGGCTTACCAACCTGTACTTTATTCCCGTCATCTGTTAGTAACACGTTATCAAAGGAAACTTTGGAGCCTTCTTTTGCATCAATTCTATTTACAAAAAGTTTTTGGTCTTTTTCAACCTTAAACTGACTGCCTTGTATTTCAACTACTGCGTACATTATTAATTTTTGAATTGCAAAATTAAACTAATTATTAAAATATACAATATTTATTAGGCTTTATAGTTCGATCCAGTTTTCATTCTTTAATGACCATTCTACAACTTGTTTAATCCTATGCGATAATTTAATAGATGGAGTCCAGCCTAATTTTTTCATTTTTTCGCCAGACATAGAATATCTAAGATCATGACCGGGCCTTGAGGAGTGGAAATCTACCATCTCATAGTTTAATTTCTTTCCTTGAGAATCAGCAATTAATTGGGCAAGTTCTAGATTATTAATTTCTTCTGCACCTACAATATTAAACTTTGGACATTTTGCACCTCCAAAATCTATTTCAGGCTCTATATCTTTTTTAAGTAAAAAATAAATTGCTTCAGCTACATCTTCTGCATGGATATAATGACGTGTTCCTGGGATGGTTTTTGTTTTGTCAGAGTGAATAGTAATTTTTTCTCCATCTCTAATTTTCTTTATACACATTGGAATATATTTCTCTGGGTGTTGTCTCTCTCCAAAAACATTCATTGTATGAGTTATATAAATTGGTAAACCATAAGTGTTTTCATACGCTACAGCCAACTCTTCACCTCCTGCTTTAGTTGCGCTATATGGGTTTGTAGAATTATATCTGTCATTCTCTTTATAATCAATTCCATTTGGTGCTGGACCAAAAACCTCATCTGTACTGAAATAAATAAATCTTTCTAAGTCATTATTTTCATTGATAAATCTAGCATAGTCAAGTATGTTTGCGGTCCCAACAACGTTATCGAGAACAAATTCCATTGGATAATCTATGCTTCTATCAACGTGTGAACCAGCAGCTAGATGAAGTATAATGTCAATTTTTCCAATTTCTTTTCTAATCCATGGATTTATTTCAGATTTTAGATCATGAAATACTACTTTAACTCTTGATTTTTCTTTACTTGAAAACCTGGTTAAGATGTTGTCAAGTCTATTAAGATTTCCACTATAATCAAGTCTGTCTAAAGAAACAATATTCCAATTTGTGTTTTTAATTAAATAATAAATCATATGATGAGAGATGAATCCCGCACCTCCTGTTATCAATACATTTTTCATTATCAAGAATTTAAATTTGTTATATATTCCCTCAACCTATCTTTAGGTTTCCAGTTCAATAAGTTAATTAAATCATCATTAACTCTTAATGTTTCTCTGTAGTTTCCTCTTTGATCTGGAATATTAACTGAACTTGCGTTGTACTTTTGTTTAAACATTTCATAAAGTTCATTTATACTATAATTAACTCCTGATCCTATCTCCCAAGCATCATCATGCTTAATTTTAGAACTTGATATTTTCAATAGACCATCTATTATATCAAAAACATGAGTAAAATCTCGTTTTTGATTACCATCTCCAACTATTGGTAATGGCAAATTCTTGATTGCCTTTACTTGCCAAATTCCTATTACATTTCCAAATTTTTCATCTAATGGTTCATATGGTCCATAAACATTATAAAATCTAGCAATTTCAACATTTACATTAAATGATTTTTTATAAAGTTTACATATTTCTTCCCCTAAAAATTTTGTCATTGCATAAGGAGAATCAGATGGATCATGGTGTTTAGATGATGATCCAGCATATATAACTTTAACATTTTTATTTTTAGCCCATTCTACTACCCTCATTGTTCCATTTACGTTTACTCTAATAGATTCCTGAGGGTTTTCAAAAGATGGTTGAACTCTAGATTGAGCCGCAAGATGGAAACAGGTATCAAAGTCATCTTCCTTTATTTTCTCTATTTCCTCAATATCTAAATTATAATATTTTACTCCTTTAACTTCATTTAACTTATTACCGGTTGAATAATTGTCTAAAGAAACTACTTTAATATTTTTTTCAGAAAGAGATTTAATCAAGTTTGTTGCGATAAAGCCTGTACCTCCTGTCACTAGTACTTTTTTCATAAATTATCAATATACCATTTAATTGTACTTTTAATAGCATCTTTAAAGTCTTTTTGTGGATGCCAACCTAATTCACTTGAAAGTTTAGAGCAATCTATAGCATACCTAAAGTCATGCCCTTTCCTGTCCTCAACATATTTAATTAAGGATAAAGATGATTCCTCAGGCCTATCTAGTATTTTATCCATCTCTAGTATTATTTTGTTGATTAATTCTATATTTGATAATTCATTCCCTCCTCCAATATTATATGTCTCTCCAGCTTGCCCGTGAGCTAAAATTTGATCAATTGCCATTACATGGTCTTCAACATAAAGCCAATCCCTTATATTTTTACCTGAACCATAAACAGGTATTGGATTGTTGTTTAGAATAGAATTTATTACTACTGGAATTAATTTTTCATTATTTTGATTAGGCCCAAAGTTATTTGAGCAATTAGAAATAATTACTGGTAGTTTATACGTATGGTAAAAAGCTCTTACAAAATGGTCTGAAGATGCTTTTGAAGCAGAGTATGGAGATCTTGGATCATAAGGAGTTGTTTCCTTAAAATATCCAGTATCTGTAAGCGAGCCATATACTTCATCTGTTGATATATGATAGAAGATTTTGCTTGATAAGTCTTTCCAATATTTTTTTGATAAATTTAATAAATTTAATGTCCCAATTATGTTAGTCTTAGCAAAGATTACAGGATTTTCAATTGAATTATCTACATGTGACTCTGCAGCCAAATGTAGCACATAATCAAAGTTGTTTCTTTTAAATAACTTGTCTAATCTATCATAATCATTAATGTCTATTTTTTCAAAATTATAGTTTTGAAATTCTTCAAGTCCTTTAATGTAATCATAATTTGAAGCATAGGTTAAGGCATCAATATTAGTGATTTTATAGTCAGAATATTTTTTTACAAAATAGTGAGTAAGATGAGAACCAATAAAGCCAGCACCTCCTGTAATAAGTATTTCTTTTTGAAATTTCATTAGATCAATTGTAAGTTTTTAAAATTCTTTTTAAATAACTCTTATATGTACAATCTTTTAATTTATTGATAATGCGTAAAAATTCTTCAGGTGAAATAAAATTATTTTGTAATGCAATTTCTTCAATACATCCGACTTTAAGGCCAGATCTTTGTTCAATAGACATTATCAAATTTGAAGCCTCAACTAGGGATTCGTTAGTGCCTGTATCAAGCCATGAATAACCTCTACCTAGAGGTATTACCTTAAGCCTCTTTTCATTGAGATAAATATTATTTAATGATGTAATCTCAATTTCTCCTCTTTCACTTGGCTTAACTAATTTTGCTTTTTTCACAACATCATTTGGATACATATAAAGCCCAATGGCAGCATAATTGCTTTTCGGATTCTTTGGCTTTTCCTCAATGGATATTATATTGTTTTCAGAGTCAAAATTTATTACTCCATAATCCTCTGGTTTATTGACATAGTATCCATAAATAACTGAGTTTTTATTATTCTCAACCTCTTTTTTGGACTTAGTCAATATCTCTAATAAACCATCCCCATAAAGAAGATTATCTCCAAGCATCATACAAACTGAGTCATTTCCAATAAATTCTTCTCCTAAAATAAAAGCATCTGCCAGTCCTCTTGGCTCACTTTGAACCTTATATTTGATTTTGATTCCTAATTGTTTTCCATCACCCAGAAGGCTTTTATAAAGATTAGTATGTTGAGGGGTCGTTATAATTAATATTTCTCTGATTCCAGAATACATAAGAACTGACAGAGGGTAATATATCATTGGTTTGTCATAAATCGGAAGTAATTGCTTAGATAACATTGCAGTTAATGGATATAACCTGGTTCCAAGTCCTCCTGCTAAAATAATGCCTTTCATAATTAATTTGATTTTAAAATAAATTCAAGCTTGTTAATTAAATCCTGTTTGTTAAAATTGTTTTTAAAGTAATTTAGGGCATTTTTTTCAAATTTTTCTCTTTTAAGACTAGAGATCGTCTTCATTTTAATAATTACATTTGACAACTGTAAAGAGTCTTCTGCAGGGCTTACAAAACCAATTTCATTGTCAACTATTATTTCTGAAGTTATACCATCAATAGATCCTATTATGGGCTTACCACAAGCAATATAAGATTGAAACTTTCCTGGTATTGTCTTTGAAAAAATTATACTTTTTTTAAGTGATAAGAAAAGAGAATCTGAAAATGAGAAAATATATGGCATTTCAACAGCCGGAAGAGAGCCTTGAAAATAAAAAAAATCATTAAGATTTTCTTTATTAATTAAATCTTTTATTCTTTTTTTATCTCGTCCATCACCAAAAATTATAAAATTGACTTTAATTCCTTTTTTTTTCAATATAACAGATGATTTGACAAGAGTCTCAAGGTTTTGTGCATAACCAATATTTCCAGCAAAAACAATATTAAACCCTTTTGGAAAATATTTTTTATATCTTTTTTCTTTTGGTCTGGGCTTATAGAACTCTTCTGCATAATATGGATAATAAATTATCTTATTTTCAGGAATATTTTGTTTCAAAATATAATCCTTAAATGCAGGAGACTGAACTAAAATAAAATCTGAATGAGTATATATAAATCTTGTCATTATGTCAGTCAAACTAATAATTAATTTAGATTTAACACCCCCTGCTACTTTTACAGATTCAGGCCATAAATCATGCACCCATAGGTAGGTCTTAGCCTTAAATTTAATTTTCGCAATTAATCCTACTATACCAACTGTTATAGGCGAAGGAGCATAAATAAATATTTTATCAAAATTTGATTTAATTTTTAAAACTTTAATTGATCCAAAAAAAACAAACGATAAATAGTTTAGGATTAAGTCTAATGGCTTGCCTTTCTTCCTTAGAAATAAATTAGCTCTAAAAACAGGGATATTTTCAATTATTTCCTTTTCGGAAGAATTCCAGCTATATTCTTCAAAATAGTCACCCTTAGGATAATTAGGTTTTCCTGTTAACACAGTAATTTCGTGACCTTTTTTTGAAAGAGAAAAACATAAGTCATTAATACGAAAATTTTCTGGATAGAAATACTGAGAAATTACTAATATTTTCAAATTTTTTTTATTAACTATAGTAACTCAAAATTTGATCACATACATAGTCTACATCACTAATACTCATTCCGTGATGTGCGCCAAGCAAGAATCCGTTTTTCATAACTAAGTCTGCATTTTTAAATGGTTGTAAAAAATCTCTATATGCTGGATGCCTTGTTACGTTACCTGCAAAGGTGACTCTTGTCTGAATATTTTTCTTTTCTAAAAAGGTTAATAATTCTAGTCTATCTTCAGATTGAAGAGGAACTGCTAGCCAATTTGGTTTAATAGAGTCGTTAGGTAGAATTATGTTGTTACAATTTGATAACCTATCTAAATATCTTTCGATATTTTCTCTCCTTTTATGTCTATAATCTTCAAATCTTTTAAATTGGACCAATCCAAATGCTGCTGCTTGTTCAGTACATTTCATGTTATAACCCAAGACACCATATAAAAACTTATAATCATAAGGAATCCCGTCAACATCATATGCAAATCTTTCATTAATATCTTCACTATTATCACCTATTCTTCCCCAGTCTCTATACATCAATGCTCTTTTAAGAAATTTCTCCTCGTTAAACATAACCATCCCGCCCATTCCTCCTGCTGTTATAATATGAGATGCATAAAAACTTGTAGTAGATATGTCTGTCTCCATAGTATGGGTTATTGTATCAGCTGAATCCTCAATTGTAATAATATCATCTCGACCTATTCTGTTTAATTCACTTTTTAATAATGACCAGTTTGGCTTATTCCCAATTAGATTTGGGATCATGATAACTTTAGTTTTGTCAGAGATAGCATTTATAATTGACTCAACAGAAGGAACATAAGAGCTTAAATCTGAGTCGATAAATTTAGGTTTATGGCCCAATTGTAAAATAGGTGCTAGAGTTGTTGAAAAGGTTAAAGCAGGTGTTATAATTTCAGAACCAGGATCAAGATTAATTGAAGCAATAGAAAGCAAACAGGCGGATGAACCAGAGTTTACAAATAGGCCATGTTTTTTTCCAAAATATTTTGATATTTTATCTTCAAATTCAATTGAATATGGCCCGAAGCCTCCAAGCCATCCATCTCTTAAAGACTTTTCAACTGCTTTTATCTCTTCTTCTCCAAAAGATTCATGCTTAAATGGGGCGTAATAAATTTTTTTTCTCATACAGGTTTAATGAGACTTTCTCTCTTTCAATAATAGATTAATCTCTTTTATTGTTCTATGTTTTTTTGTGCCAATTAAAATTTCATTTCTTATAAATTTAGGCCTATTTTTTGTCTCTTCAAATATCTTACTTATATATTCTCCTACAAAAGAAATTGCCAATAAATTAATTCCCCCAAAAAATAATATTAAGACTGCTAATGTTGTAAATCCTTGAGGTGCAGTATCAGGATAAATAAATTTTAAAAAAACTTGAATTATAATTCCTAAAAAGGAGATTGAAGTTAATATAATTCCTATTAGTGTAATCCATGCTAGGGGTTGAAAGCTAAAAGAAAATATTGCTTTTTTTGCCCAGTAAATATTACTTATCCAATTATTAGTTGATTTACCAAACATTCTTTCAGGCCTGTAATAATTAACTCCAATTTGTTTAAACCCAACCCAAGCTCTAAGGCCTCTTATATATTGATCTGTTTCAGGAAATCTAATTAAATGGTTGACGACTCTTCTATCAATTAATGAGAAGTCACCAGCATCATTGGGAATTTTTATGTAGGACATTAGGTTAAATAATCTGTAAAATAATTTATATAAGATTCCTAGGTGAAAGCTAGCTTGTCTCTTCGTTCTCACACCATAAACTACATCATATCCTTCAACCCATTTCAAATAAAAGTCTTCAATAACTTCTGGAGGATCTTGAAGATCTCCATCCATGAGGACAACTGCATCACCTGTTGAAATTTCCATACCGGACATAAACCCCGCTTGACCACCAAAATTTCTTGAGTGAGTTACTGCAATTACATTATTGTCAGTTGAGCAAATTTTTTCAAGAACTTCACTCGTATTGTCAGGAGATCCATCATTTATGAAGATTATTTCATAATCAACTCCTATTTTTTTGAATATTTTTAATAGCCTCTCATACATAATTGGAATGGCTTGTCCGTCAAGGTAGCAGGCTATTACAGCAGATATTTTTTTATTTTTTATAATTAATTTTTTTTCCAAACCTCTCTATTTACATAATCAATATAACTAAGTATGATTTTTAATACTTTACCAGAGACGTTTTCATAGTTATAATCTTCCACAATAGGATGAAGAAAATCATTATTAAGTGTAGCACTAATAGACTCTAGCACTCGCTCTTTTTTTAAGCCAGACATTATAAGCACACCTTGATCCATTCCCTCAGGCCTTTCATGTGAGTTTCTAATCATAATTGCTGGAAAGCCAAGAATAGAAGACTCCTCTGTTATAGTTCCACTATCAGAGATGACACATTTTGAATTAATCTGTAAGTTAATGTAATCTATGATACCTAGTGGTTTAATAAACTCTACTAAAGAATTTATTTTCATTTTTCCATTCAATTTATCAAGTCTAATCTTAGTCCTTGGGTGAGTTGATACTACGACAGGTAATTTATACGTTTCACATATAGCGTTAAGTGAATCCATCAAATTGTTTAGATTTATTTCATCATCGACATTCTCTTCTCTGTGTGTTGATACTACAAAATAGCTTGACTTTTTTAAGTTAAGTTTTGAAAGTATTTTACTGCTCTTAATTTCATTTTTATGAAAATTTAATATTTCTTTCATACACGAGCCAACTTTAATTATTGTCTCTGGATTAATTCCTTCATTAACCAAATAGTCTCTGGCATGAGATGTTAATGGGAGATTTATATCACTAAGATGGTCAACAATTTTCCTATTGATTTCCTCAGGAACCCTTTGATCAAAACATCTGTTCCCAGCCTCTAAATGAAAAATTGGTATTTTTTTTCTTTTAGCAGATATAACTGATAAACACGAGTTAGTGTCACCATATAATAGGACGGCATCAGGTTTTTCTTTTTCCATAACTTTATCAGATTCATGAATTATGTTGCCAATGGTCTCTGCTGTGCTAGAACCTACAGAATTTAAAAAATAATCTGGTTTTCTTAATTTAAGATCCTTAAAGAAGATTTCATTTAATTCAAAATCATAATTTTGACCTGTATGAACTAATATATGATTTAAATTTTTATCCAATAATTTAATAATCATACTAAGTTTTATAATTTCAGGCCTCGTACCAACTATTGTCATTACTTTTGTTTTCATATTATTTTTTTAAATAGATGTTCTTATTTTGAATTGCATCAGTATATAGGTCTTTAAGCATCTCATTCCATGATGGAATTATAATACCTGTGTCATTTTTGAACTTTTCTGAATTTAATGATTTATTTGATTTTAACTTACCATTTTCAAATATTTCTATGTTGAGCTTAAAAACAGCTTTAATCATACTCAAAAGTTCAAATTTAGTTATTGCAGATGATGATATATTATAAAGACCATTTAGTTTTATGTTTTTAATAATTAGTTTTTTAATCAAAGTTGACATCCATAGTGTAGTTACACCACTATATATAGCCTTAGTATAGCCATCAGCATTAGCATTATTCCTGGATATAAACCATTCTAAAAGTTCAGTGTTATTAAAAATTTCTCTGCCAATCATAGAACATCTAATAATAAGACTATTAGAAAGCTCAATTTCTTCTCCTTTAGACTTTGAAATACCATAGAGATCATCCGCATCTTTTACTGATTCTTCTTTATAGTTACCTTTTAAACCACTGAATACACAGTCTGTGCTAAAATGAATTAACCATTTTTGATTTTTTTTCGCCCACTGTGATAATTTGAGAGGTAAGTGTGAATTAGTTTTAAAAATTTCTTTAACATCAATTGATCCAAATCTTCTTGTAGTAGCACCAATACAGTTTATTATGATATCTGGATTGTGTAAGTTGATTAATTCATTTATGTTATTTCCATTGAAATTGTATTGAATAAATTTTGCTTTACTAAAGTCAATTGGTAATTTATTACTCTCTTTTTTACTAGTAGCAATAATATCAAATTTTTCTGATGAAAGTGACTGATAAATTTTATGACCTATCATTCCATCAACACCAAGAACTAAAATTTTCATTCTACTTATATCCTATTGAAGCTAAAAGTGAGATTAACTCAGATTCAGATAATCTCTCAGTATTATATGAATTATATTCTTCATGGTCTTTTGTGTCTCTCTTCCCATTAAAGAAATATTTATCATAGTTCAAGTCCCTGTTATCTGATGGAATTCGAAAGTACTTTCCAGTTTCAATTGCATGAATTCTCTCTTCCTTTGTAAGAAGAGTCTCATGAATCTTCTCAGCATGTCTTGTCCCGATAATTTTAATTTTAGAAGGAGATTTATAAATACGCTTCATAGCTTCAGCAAGCTCTCCAATAGTTGAAGAAGGAGATTTTTGAACAAAAATATCTCCTGGCTTACCATTTAAAAAAGCATAAGTTACCAGATCTACTGCACTTTCAAGTGTCATCATAAATCTTGTCATTTTTGGGTCAGTTACTGTAATTGAATTATTTGATTTAATCTGATCATGAAATAAAGGAATAACTGAGCCCCTAGACGACATAACATTCCCATATCTTGTGCCAACAATTACAGTTTTATTAGATAATCTTGATTTAGCTACAAACACTTTTTCCATCATGGCTTTGGATACTCCCATAGCATTAATTGGGTATACTGCTTTATCAGTACTAAGGCATACTACTCTGCTAACTTTATTTTTTATTGCCTCAGTTAATAAGTTCTCTGTCCCTAATACATTTGTTTTAACAGCTTCAATTGGGTGAAATTCACATGATGGCACTTGCTTTAGTGCTGCAGCATGAAAGATAAAGTCAACTCCACTTGTAGCATCATTGACTGAAGATTTATCTCGAATATCTCCAATAATAAATTTTAATTTTTTGCTATTATACATTAATCGTAAATCATGTTGTTTTTTCTCATCCCTTGAAAATATTCTAATTTCTTTAATTTTAGAATTAAGAAATTTATTTAAAAAGGCATTACCAAAAGATCCTGTCCCACCGGTAATTAATAGAGTTTTATTGTCAAACATTTCAGTTAATATATTCTATAAATTTATCACTTTTATTTTTAATCATAAGCTTTGATCTAATCAATGATTTATCACTTTTAGATTTTAAGATAGCACTATAAATACTTTTAACTGAATTAGGGTCAAAAACTAATGATGGTGAAACAACTTGATAAGAGTATTCCAAATCTGAGCAAATTATATCACAGCCATATGAGGTCGCTTCTATTAAAGTAATTCCAAGGCTCTCTTTCAATGATGGATAAATATAATATTTAGACTTTTTATAAAGCTTGTTTAATTCGTTTTTTTCAAGCTGACCATGATTATTGACACTTACAGAACCACCTTTAGGGATAATGTGTTCTAAGTATCTATTAAAATAATCCTTTTCAATTGTTAAGTTTAGGTCAATAGGCTCAATTTGATTAGAAGAATATAATTTAAATGCACTAAGGAGATTAATGATGTTTTTATGTTTATTATGATTAGAAACACATAAATATGTATTAGGAGTTTTCTTATTTTTAGCTTTTGTAACTTGATCTCTGAATATTGGAAAAACTACAATCTTATTTTTTCCTTTAATTATAAACTTGTTTAAATTATCCTTCATCAAATTAGTTTGAACCACCCAAATGTAATTTTTAAAATTCTTAGAAATAATATATTTCTGTTTCAACCAGAGAGTTATGCTAGATATTAAAGACTGCTTTGAGTCTCTAGTTGTTAAAAGAAGGTCATTATGAAAGTAGATGTAAACTTTTGAGCCTATCTTTCTAGGTGGGGGAACATTAGATAGACATATAACTTTATTATAACTCTTAACATTATTATTGTAGAACTGCTTTCTGGTTTTCTCGCTGGGCCTAATAACTTTATATTTAATGGATTCTATATATCTTTTTGGAAGGTCTAATCTGCTATCTAGAAGAAAATAAAATTTATCTTTTTCAATTTTTTCTATAATTATTTTTAGTAATTCCTTACCGCCAGCCTCATGAATATATATTGCATCAATTAGATTCATAATTTAGAAGAATTTTGATTATAGGAATCAATTATTGAGTAAATAACTGATATTGATGCAATTATTGAGATAAGGTTCAGTATTTCAGAATAATCTGGCATAAAATAAAAAAGAATATAAATTAATAATATCAACCATATTTTTTTTACAAAAAACCTAAAATCAAATTTAATTTTTATAATTCGGTTAAATGATATTAGAGAAAAAGCAATAACGAAAATATATGATAATAATATTAAGTTAGCTATGAATCCAATTGAATTAAATTGATTAGAGAATAATCCAGATAAAAGTATAAAAGCTCCTAATAAAAAGGGCGGTATAATCGAATTAGTCCTGTATTCTGAAGTTAAAATATTTTTTAAAGTATTTAGAACAATTTTTATAAACTCAATCCAAATTCCTGTAATAAATACTCCAACCAATGATATATTTATCTTTGATTTATCGATTATTATATTTAAGACAACCTCAGATAATTGTGAAGAAACAATAACAATAATTAAATAGAGTGGTACAGAGGCATTTAGAAGATTATTAAACGCTTTTGAGCGAGAAGCATAATCTGCTTTTGCAATATTTTGTAAATATCTAGGCATTAAAAACTGATTAATTAAAACTTCAACATTTGCAAAAATTTGACTTGCGGCCATAAGTCCTAAAATTAATATTCCTGTGTTTGCAAGTCCGATCTTAACTTCAGCGATAAATCGAAACCCATCAGTTAAGGTCCATGCAAGAATGTTACCAAGCATTATATAATAGGAGAATGACCTTAGCTGTTTGAAGTTAAGCTTAATAGTATTATTTTGAGGTAATTTAGAGATTATATTCCACCCTATAATAGCAACAACTAAATTTGATAAAATTAGACCTGTAAGCCAAAAACCAAATGTTGGTTCATAAATTTTGATAATTACAACAGAGAAAACTGGATTCAAAATATGGAAGACTAATACAAGAAATAAGTAAACTAAATTTTTATCAATCAAGTTAAAAACTGGAAAAATTAACTCATTTGCAGTCTTACTAATTATTATTAAGCAAATAATTAATGCAATATAAATTGAGTTTGGACTAATCTCAAAGGCTGACCCCAATAAAGCTAAAATAATGAAAGCGCATATAGCTATAGGAATAATTATCTTTAAAAAAATTTGTCTAAGGCCACTATTGATTTGATTAGACTTATACCATTCCAAGATATTCCTAGTGACATATGTCCCAACAGGTCCAATTATTATGAAACTAAAAAAAGTATAAATTGAGAAAACAAGATAGAACCTAGACAAGTTTTCATAATCAAGAAAATAGGTTTGAAGTCTTGTATATACAATTAGAAGTATAAACCTTGGAATATTTCCTAAGCCTAAAATTAATATATCCTTATTTAATTTAAGTCCGAGTAATTTCATATTAATCTAAAACGTAATAATCATCCCAAAAGGATAAGTTTTTTAATACTTGAGTATAGCCTCTTTGAATAAGAAGTGTATTAATTTTAAGTCTATTAATAGAATAATTATGCTCAACAGTTATTACATTAATTTTATATTTTTTAAAATCGAAGTTTTTAAGAATCTCATACTCACTCCCTTCAGTATCTATTGATAAATAATCAATTTCATAAGTTTTTAGGTAATTATCAAAAATATTTTCTAGTGTAATAGAGGTTACTTTGTACTCATTTAACTCATTATTACCTCTTCTATGTTTATCATAATCCTCATAACCTTTTATAGTTGAGAGCTCTTTAACAGAGTTTTCTTGAAAAATTAGTTCTTTCCCATTTTCAGAGTATACTACATTATTTAAACAAGTTGATGTGCGATTTTTCTTTAATTCAATATAAAATGATTTAATTGGCTCAACTAATACACCTGACCAAGAATAGTTTTTTTCAAGATTATATGTATTGCTGTCTTTAATGCCATCAGTTGCACCAAACTCAATAAATACACCATTTTTCTTGAATTTAAAATGAGAAGCAACAAAGTAGTCTTGCATTATTTGGGATTTGGAATTTTTAAAAAAGTTAAAATCATATGAGTTAAAATGACTACTTATCTCACCAAATAAAATTAACCGTAAATTTTTATTAAAAAGATCTATTTTTTCTTTAGCAAAAAAAGATATACCAAAGACTAAAAATATTCTCTTTATTAAATTCTTAATATTATGCATCTTGTGATTTATTATAATTATCTATAATTTTTTCAACAAAGAATTTGGCATTATCATTTGAACTAAAGAGATTAATCTTGTCTGAATCAAGATAATCTTTTATGTTTTTCTGGAAAATCTCAAATTCCTTATTATCAATTGACTTTAGGGTTTCAAATAGTTCCTCTACATCATTAAAATCACGATAATCAATGAATGTATTGGATGGTATAATTTTTTTTATATTACTTGAGCCAAGGTAAATTGGAACAGTACCAACTTTAAAACAATCAAAAATTTTTTCAGTAATGTATGTATCTTCGTCAGCAACGTTTTCAAAGCATAAGCTAAACTTATAATCCTTTAACACTTCTAATTTATCCTCAATTGTACCTTGATAGATAGAGTACTTTTTATAAATAAGACCCTCTAAGCCAAATAATATGAATGCTCTCTCTAAAGCTTTTGAAACTAGTCTTGAAATTTTATTTTTATTAAAAAACTTAAAAATTTTATATATGTAAGGGTATTTATAGGGTCTATCCCAGCCATATCCATATAGATGAAAAAGATCCGGATAGTTTTTAAAAAATTCTAAAACTTTAACTCTCTCAGTGTAAAGTTCTTTCTTATGATTTGAAAATTTATTTGCAGTTATGTTACACATAAACTTGTTTTTTTTTTGAAAAGGATAATATTTACTATAGTCTAAATCATATGAGTAATATATTTGAAACACCCTTTTGTTATCTACTAAGCTTGTCTTCCAGGTGAATACATAGTCAAAAATTTCGTTCTTTTTATTAAAGTTATTAGGTTTTACTGCAATACTTTCAAGGGCAAGAAGTATATGGGTCTTATCAATAATTTGATATTTTTTTCTATAATCATTATAAATTATGATATCCGCTTCATTTGGACTAATTATGTCCTGGGTTGAAATTTCAATTCCATTTTCACGGAAAAATTTTTTTATTTTAACAAAGAAGTTTAAATCTTTAACCCTTTTGTCAAATAAATTATTTTCAAAATAGAAATCGTCAACCACGATAGATATTTTCTTTAATTTACTCATGATATTTTAAGGTTTTTCAATCCTCTGAGTAAGCCAACCGTAGACCAATAAATTGAGTATTTATTAAAATTTAATCCAATAGAGGAAAGTTTGTTAAAATATATTTTGAATTTCTTATAGTTTAATTGTTTGATAAGTGCTTTAAAGATAATTATATGAAGAACTATAGCAGTTGACGCACTCACATATTTTTTTAATAATATCTTCTGATTATGTTTTTTTAATAAGTCTATTAAATGAGGGATAATCTGAAGTTCAAGTTCTATTCTATTTAATTCACTGTCTTGATTTTTGTGAATCCTGTAGTAATAGAGTGGCTTTTGATTTATTACAATTATAGACTCCATTAGATTTATCTCAAAAAAGAGGTAAAGGTCTCTTGCAGGTCCAACCTTATCTCTATATTTTAAATTATTTTGAATCAAGAAATCAGATCTGAAAATACAGGTGGGACAAGGAATTATATCGCCATTTATAAAGTAGAATTTTATAAAATCATGTTTTTTAAATCTTTTTTTATATCTAAAGGGTCTTACTTTATTCAATTTATTACTTTCTGAATCTATTAAATTTATTCTACATGCTAGTACATCTATTCTCTCATCTTGATCAAGAATACTTAATTGCTCTTTCAAGAATTCTTTATCCATATAATCATCATCATGTGTAAGCATTAAATATTTATAATCTCTATTTTCAAAAGCTATATTTTGAAATAATGGATCATTAGTTTCACTTCTCCTATAATTAATTCTGGCATCATCATATGACTTTATGAGTTTATATGTATCATCAGATGAAGCATTATCTAATATAAATAAATCAAATTCAGAAAATGATTGATCAAGAACTGAGTCAATTGCCTCTTTAAGATAATGTGGTCTATTATGAGTAATAATACTGATTGCAATTTTTTTATTCATCGGGTTTAATTATAGCTAAATCTTATTTAATAAATCTATAGTAGTATCTAGTCCATCATCTAAACCAACTAGCTTTATTGTGGATAAATAATTAGAATAATTTCCTAAGTAAGAATTTCCTGTTTTATTAATAATATTAACATTATAGTCTTTTTCAATTTTAAGAGCAACCAATTTTAAAATCTCTGAAAGTTTAAATTTTTTTTGATAAACTAAGTCAAGATCATTGGGAGAATTTTGATTAAAATTATCTATATAGTGATTAACCAAATTCAACAAATCGTCTATGAAGAAAAAATCAAAGTAAATATCATTAAATATGGTAATATCTTCATTAGATTTTATCTTTTTGTAAATGGTTTTAATATATCTATGATCATCCTCATTGACACCAAAAACTCCAAATAGACGCATGTTAACAACCTGAGAGTTTCCCTTTACTATTCTCGAAATTAGATTTTTTGATAGCCCATAGTAATCTGATGGAATAGATGACTCAACAGACACTTTATCTTTTAAATAACATTTGGATCTATCATACTCTGCGCCAGAAGAAAAATTAATTAAATATTTAAAATTGGAACTGTTACGCATTATATTAAGGAACATTAGCATATTCGATGTAAATACTTCAGGTTCATCATTACTTATTCTTCTTCCTCCTTTCACTGCGCAGTGAATTACCCAATCAAAATATTTATTTCTAAAAAAAAGATCGACTTTAGATTGATTTGTTAGATCTAGGTCTTTACTTGTAGGATAAACTATCTCATATTTTTCCTCTAGAAACTTTATAATTTCTTTACCTATGAAGCCGTTTCCACCAGTTACTAAAATTCTCATTATCTCTTTAAATTTATATATCCGGGGCTTGAACCATAAATAAATTTTTTAAAAATTTCAGGAGTTATTTCATTTGGTTTAAAGATTTCAATATTCTTGAAATTTGACAATATATCAGTATCTTCCTCAGCCCAATGTGAAAACCCAAGATATCCATAATCTTTATTTCGTCCTCCACCAACTAATTTTACTGGTATTTTTTCATGATTTAAATAGTTTCTAATCCACTCAAAAGGCCTATATAAGAGAAAGGGGGTAATTGAATATGCCAGTGGAAGTTTTCCTTCCATAGCTAGACCACAGCATAATCCAATCATTAATTGCTCAGATGACATAGTATTAATGAATCTATTTGGAAAGTTTTCTCTTATATCATCCCACATACCATAGCCAAGGTCTGCTGTTACCAGGTATATATTTTCATTCAACTGCATTTCTTTTTGTAACATTTTTGCAAATTCTCTTCTCATAGTGATTCAAAATCTTTTTTATTCATTACATAGTAATGTGCATTTAGACCTTTTAAAAACTTTGTTTGGTTTACAGTGGTTTCATGAAGAATTATGTTTGGTAGGAATGATTTTAATCGAAAAGAAAGGTAATCCTTATCAATTACATCATATGCCCCATAACCATTTATATTAACATGTACCTCAATATTATTAAGATAATTTTCACTTATAAATCTAAGTGATTCCCAGACTGATCCTTCGGCAGTCTCTCCATCACTTATTAATACAAAAAAATTTTTACTAGGATTAGCAATAGCTCTTCCAACAGCAATTGTTAGACCTGTTCCAAGGCTTCCAGTTGAACAGTATATACCATCTTCTTCCGAACGTACTGGATGGCCACCATATCTATTAAATAGATCAATAGCATTTTTGTTTTCATATTTTTCAAGTACTACATATAATGCAAGAGCCGCATGACCTGATGAGAGAATAAATATATCATCTTTATCTTTTTTATTGTAAATAGATTCTATTATATCAACACTTGAAAGGTAAGAACCAAGGTGAGAAAGTTTATACTTGTATGCTATCTCCAAGATTCTTTTCTTAAGCTTTGATAATTTTGGCATTTTATTATCTTTTAATTACTGTTTTTCCTTGTGTTATTGGAGTAGAACTATGATTAGGATTATTATAGTAGTCTCTATCAAGCTCATATTTCCATTTTTTATCTCCAAGTAACTTCTCAAGTTCTTGATCATTAATTTCATAGAAATTTTCTTCAGATGGGAATTTACCATCCTTAACTTCCTTAATATAATCTTTGAGAGCATCTGTCATAATCTGACCAGCCTCACAATACCTTTTAACAAATTTTGATTTAAATTCCCAAAAAAGTCCCATTAAGTCATGAAAAATTACTAATTGACCATCAACCTCGTCACCCGCACCAATTCCAAAAACAGGAATATCAAGCTCCTTAGAAATTATTCCTGCAGGTTCTTTAGGCATAGCTTCTAATAGCAATGCTGAACACCCTGCCTTTTGCAATTTTATTGCTTGTTTTAAAACAATTTCAGCCTGTTCTGCTGTCTTTCCCTGAACCTTATAACCTCCTAGCTTTGCCCTAGTATGAGGAGTCAATCCTAGATGACTCATCACTAAGATTCCTGAATCACAAATTGCTTTTATTCTTTCAGTCATTGCTCCTTCAATCTTTACCATATCCATACCTGACTTAATAAATCTTCCAGCATTTTCAATTGCAACTTGGTTTGAAGGTTGATAAGACATATAAGGCATGTCTCCTATTAAGAAAGCATCATCAGCTCCTCTGCTTACTGCCTCACATGACCTAATCATGTCATCCATCGTTACAGGAATAGTGGTTTTATGTCCAAGAGTAGTCATACCAAGTGAGTCACCAACTAGTATACAGTCAATTCCAGATTTATCAGCAATTCTCGACTGTGGATAGTCATATGCTGTTACCATTACTGAAGATATGTTCTCTTGTTTATTTTTATTAAGTGTTAGTATTGTTTTTTTTGTTTTTCTATCAGCTGTCATATTTTTATTTTTTTAGGTTAACCCAGCCTGAAGAGTTGTCTCTTCTGGGTATAGTTTTAATTATCATGTTTGTTTTAATTTGTTCATCAGTTTGATATGGGGACATATCCTCTAAAGGATTTCCATATTCAAGTTTTGGAATTAATTTTTGCCCTTTGTCAATTATAACATCAACTAGAGTTGGCCCATTACTATTTAGAGCTAAATTAATTATTTCCTCATAATTATCCTTTGTAGCTTTATATGCATTAATTCCATATGCAGAGGCAACTCTAACAAAGTCCGGGGCTGAATAGTCTTTAGACTCCGTAGCTATATATCTTTTATTAAAATATGAATCTTGAAATTGCTTAATAATTCCGTAACAATTATTATTCAGTATAAATATTTTTATAGGCAGATTATAATGTTTAATGGTTTGTAATTCTTGTATATTCATTTGAATTCCACCATCTCCATCAATACAAATAACAGGGCCATTATTTGCTATACAAGATCCTATAGCTGAAGGAACTGCATAGCCCATTGAAGAGTTTCCAAAATTTGAATATAGCTTTTGATTTGATCTAATTTTTATTGATTGCATTGTCCATACAAGATTTCCACCCTCATCTGGAATTATTATGGAGTTGTCAGGTATTTTTTCATTAAGAGAACTTAAGAATTCATATGAGGATAAATCAGGCTTTTTCACTCCTCGATTTTCTTTGATTTTTTTTACATTATCTATATACTCCAACCAAGAGTGATCTAATTCTAAGGACGAAGAGTTGTTTATAAGATCATTTATAAATTGTTTAGCATCACAGACCACTGGTATGTCTATTTTTATACCCCTATTTTTATTAATCTCTTCGGGGTCTATATCAACCATCACTTTAAATGATTCTCTTGAGAATGTTTCTAAAGATCCCCCAGTTTGTCTAGTGTCAAGTCTAGATCCAATTGAAATTAAAAGATCACAATTCTGAATAGCATAATTAGCACCTCTATCTCCATAAACCCCAATATGACCAATAAAGTTTTTATGATAATGAGAGATAATGTCAAAACCACCCCATGAGACTACAAATGGACAGTTAAGATGTTCTATTAATTTTTCAGCATCTTTTTTAGCTCCACTTATTTTAACTCCATGGCCTAGTAAAATAATAGGTCTTCTAGATCTTTTTAAGGCTTTAGAGATACTTCTAATTTCTTTAGTTATTGAATAATTAGGTTTATCATAACTCAACTTTTTCAGCTTATTATTAGTCAGGAAAGAATTTTGAATATCAACAGGTAAGTCAATAATTGAAGGCCCTTGTCTTCCTTCAAAGCAACTTTTAATTGCTTCATTCAGAGTTGATTCAATTTCATTTACTTTGGTAACTTGTTTTGCAAATTTTGTAAAATATTTAAAAGAGTCAATAACAGGAGTCTCCTGAAAGCCAACCTGTCTTGGGTTAGACTTAATAGCATCAATTGATTCGTAAGTGCTAACTTGACCAGTAATAAAAAGGCAAGGAATTGATTCATACCAACATCCACAAATCCCATTTAATAAATTTTGAGCACCTGGTCCACTTGTTGTCAAGACTACTATCATTTTGCCAGATGTTCTAAAATAACTTTCGGCTGCCATTGCTGCTGATTGCTCATGTTGAAAACAATAAAATTTAGCTTTTTTATTGGTTCCTATATAATCAACCAGAGGCACAATAGCTCCTCCAGTTACCAGAAAGAAGGTATCATACCCGTTATGAATCAAAAAGTCTACTATATATTGAAATCCTTTTATTTTAGTCATTGTTATATTATTTTATAGAGATAGATTGTATAAGGGGAGTCCTTGTGCTCAAATTTATATTCAAATTTAATGTTTAATTTTTCAACATTACTAATCATTACAGCTGAGAAAATATATTCAACATTTTGAATTTTAAGCTCCCGTATATTAGGTTCAAAATTATTGATTTTAATTTCATCAAGATCAAAGCAAAACTCAGGGCAAATTTTAGTTAATTCAGATGAAATAAGCATCAACTTATTAGACATACTAACGCCACTTTCAGCATCTATTTTTGATAACTCTCTGGAATTGATTTTATTAAACACATTATAATACTTTATTGGAAAATTTGGAGAATACGCATCAAGAGAATAGAAGCCATTATACTGAGAAATGGCTGGGTTAATACCTAAATGTATTATAGAAAACTCATCTTTTGATTTTCCAATATACTTTTCAATTTTTTTGAAAAGAGTCTCAGAATAATACTCGTTAAAATTAAAGAATCCTGAAGAATGATGAATATGAAAATCATTATTGTATAGGTCACTTGACACAAGAGATTTCATGAATTTATCTTCATCATAAGGGAAGTGTTTGTTCTCATCATTAACAATCCTTCCCAATGAGTTGTAGTAGAATTCCATATTTCTAATCATGTTCAAACTAATAATTAAAGTTAGAGCTACTAGAACAATCTTTTTATTATTAATTTTCTCAACTATAAATATTAAAATCAAGAAAAAAATAAAAGAATTTAGGAAAATAAATCTGCCAAAATTAAAGGCACTAAATATCGATAAAAATTCACCAAAAAACTTTGAAATATGAATTGACAATGAGTTAATTAAAGTATTGAAACAAATAACTAATATTAGTATTAAAATTTTATTGTCAATTTTTTTGTTAAGTACTTGATAAAAAATTAATAAAAGAATTGGGATTGAAACAAACAATGATGAAATAAGATCTCCAAAAAGAAATGTTTTAATAAATAAGTAAATCATTCCTAAGTTTGTGGGTAGGTTTATAAATTCCCTAGACACTCTAAAAGATTTGCTATCGCCTGACTCAAAAATTGTTGAAATTATACCATAATTAAATAATAAGGTAAAAAAGATCAATACCAAAACTCCCAAAAGAAAAGTTCTAATTTTTTTCCCTTGATACATCAATTTATAAAAAGCTAAAATTAACAACCAAAAAACTGCAAATGGAAAGATTAAATGAAAGTGAGAGTATGATACGAAAAAAACTATTGAGATTAGACTAATCAAAACTTTTTTTGATTCAAGTAGATTTAAAAAAGCCCATAATAGAAGTGGTAGTCCTAATATGGTAATCCCTAAAATATTATAAACTGGAATAGATGCAAAGCCAAAAGAAATTAAATTAATCTGTAAGTTATTCTTGAGATTAAAGTAGTCTAAAATTAGTAGCCTAATTGAAAAGAAGGCAATTAATCTTGTTATAATGGAGTTGATAACGTATGCATCAAAAGATTCAAAAAAAATAAAAAAAACTTTTACGAGATTATATGGAGAATGAATATATTTAAGTTCCAAACCATTCGCAAATTGAGGTAATTGATCCGTTAAGCTAAGGTTAAACAGGTTACCTGAAGTCTTTAAAAGGTGAGAGACTAAAAATTCTAAATTTAAATTATCGTTGGTTAACAGAAATGAGTTTTTACCAAAAAAAATAAATGGTAAATACATTAATAAAAATCCTATTAATATTAGATAATTTTTATGTAAAAATTTGATTATAGTTGTTCTAAAATCCAATTGTAAGTTTTAGTAATTCCATCAATTAATTTTTTGTCTGTTTTCCAGCCCATCTCTTTATAAAATAGATTATTGTCTGAGTTTCTTCCTCTTACACCTGTTGGACATTTGAAACCATACTTCTTTTTAAATTCTTCACCATCAATATTTTTAATTTTAATATCTTTTCCAGATATATCAATTGCCATTTTCGCTAAATTATTAATTGATATCATCTCTTCAGAGCCAATATTTACTGGTCCAGAAAAATTATCTTGCCTCATAAATAGCTGTGTTGCTTTTATACATTCGTCAATATATAGAAATGATCTTGTCTGCTCACCGTCACCCCATATTTCAATAGATTCACCTTCTTTAGCTTGAGCTACTTTTCTTGTAACTGCTGCTGGGGCCTTTTCTTTTCCTCCAGTCCAGGTTCCTTTTGGGCCAAAAATATTATGAAATCTGGCTACTCTTACTTTAAGATTATAATTTCTTGAGAATGAGAAAAACAGTCTCTCACTAAATAGCTTTTCCCAGCCATATTCTGAATCAGGGTTCGCAGGATATGCGGAAGATTCCTCACAATTGGGATTGTCAGGATCCATTTGATTATGCTCCGGGTATATACATGCTGAGGAACTGTAGAAAATTCTTTTAACCTGAGCTAAGTGAGAATAGTATGCAACATTTAAATTTATAAGAGCAGAATTGTGCATTACGTTTGCGTCATTCTCTCCAGTAAAAATATATCCTGCGCCTCCCATATCTGCTGCAAGCTGATATACTTCATCATAGCTTATGTAATTTCCCTCAGAGTCTTTGAAAACGTTTTCAACTACCTGAGGATCTGTAAGATCTCCTTGAATATATTCATGAGAAATTTCATTTTCATCCCAGAATTCATGAGAATCTTTAATGTCAACATTTCTTACCCAAAAACCTTCGTTTTTTAATTTATTTGCTAGGTGGCCTCCAATAAAACCACCTCCGCCTAGTACTATTGCTTTTTTCATAACATATTTAGTTTTGTTAAAATTGATTTGAACCTATTTTCATAGGTATGCTCCTTAGACCTTAAATAAGATCTATGAAGTATTTTTTTTCTTTCAACCTCATTATTTAGATAGTATCTACATAACTTTAATAGCTCTTCTTTGGAATTAAAAACAGATATCTCTTGTCCAATTTCAAGATAATCCTCAAGCGATAAAGCATAATTAGAAATTTGAAATCCATACGCCATTGGTATTTCAAAGTTCCTTGCTTTTATTTGTTCAGAATTCTTCTCATAAGTAATAAATAACTTAATTCCTCTTAATGATTTTAGTAATTCTCTTAAAAATCTTCTTAAGTCTAACCTTATGATATTCTTAAATGATTTTAATAAATTAAATACGTTGAACTTCAAAAAGTCAATGTCGTTATTTACACTATTTGAGAGGTTTAAATTAATTTTTGATTGAGTGAAACAATTATGCATTTCTGCTGTCTCTATAGGTCCAGATTCCCAATTGAAGCCGTAGCAATTTACATGAATTCCATTTGATTTCAAGTACTCTATAATCCATTCTCTAACTGGACTGTATGCCCCAACAAATGAGAAATCATTTTGATACTCTATTTTGTTAATTTTATCTATATCCAATAAGTTAACTCCTCCCCATTGAGATAATATTACATTAACGTGTCCATCTCTTTTATATTTTTCAACAGAAAATTTATCAGTTGTAACATAATATGAAAAATAACTTGCCATTTTAGATGCGAATAATTCATATCGCCATTGATCATCTCCAAACCAATTAAGGGTTTGATAATTATCCTTTAAATATATGAGCATCTCTTTATCTATCTCATCATTAATTAAATTAAATAGAATTAAATTAGGATTTTCGGAATTGCAAAATTGTTTAAGCTCGTCATTTAAATTTAGACTAGTTTCTTTTTTTATAAATTTATCTATGTAGAAAGGAACTACATTGTCTCCAATTACCTTTGAAACTGAATCAACAAAAATCTCAACATCAAGACTCTTGCCAAAGTCTTTGTTTCCATATGGGTACTCGAAACCAACAAATACTATTTTCATTTCAATATCCTGTTTAAAACGTTCTCTAAATGTTCTAGTTCATTTATCAAATCATAATTATGATTACCTACAAAAAAACCATTTCTATGGAGGAAATTAGCGTTTGATAAATCCCCTGAGACTTCATAATCATAGAACTCAAGAACTTTATTCTTAACAAAATTTCCAGAGACTATGGGTCGAGTCTCGATACCATTTTCTTCTAGCTCTTTAATTACTTTATCTCTTTTAACAGATGTAAAATTTTCATTTATAATTAGTGAAAATCCAAACCATGAGCTGACTCCAATCTCCTTTTGTATTATTATTTTTTCATTTTTTTCAAATAAGTCTCTAAACAATTCTGCATTTTTCCTTCTTATCTCAATTAATTTTGGCAGTTTCTTAATCTGTTCAATTCCTATTGCACCTGATAATTCCAAAGGTCTAACATTATACCCCGGAAGAATAAAATTAAATGACTCATAAAATTTATTATCAGATTTATCATGTAATGGGTTGTCATCTTTTAAGTTTCTTGTCCAACCATGCGCCCTCAAAGAAAGTATAATATTATATAATTCATAATTGTCAGTCAAGATCATTCCTCCTTCCATTGTTGAAATGTGATGTGAGAAAAAGGTTGAAAATGTACCTGCAATTCCAAATGTTCCAGTATATTGGTTTTCATATTTAGCTCCCATTGACTCACAATTGTCTTCAAGCAGATAAATATTTTTATCACCTATAATGTTATTTATTTTCATAAATTCATTTGGATTTCCAAGAATATTAACTGCAAAAATTAGTCTTGTTTTTTCAGTAATCGCTTTTTTCAATTTATCAGTATCAAAATTTAAAGTATCTAGCGAAATATCAACAAATTTAACCTTTAAACCATATTGCTGAAGTGGTGAATATGTAGTAGACCATGAAACACTTGGAACAATTACTTCATCCCCTCTCTTTAGGGGTTTACTTTTTAAATAGAAAAGGGCAGCTACAGAGAGAAGGTTTGCAGAAGAGCCGGAGTTTACCATTACTGCATATTTAGATGCAAAAAAATCAGAGAATAAAGATTCGAATTTTTCAACATTTTTACCCATAGTAAAGAAGCCTGATTCAATGACTTTTTGCATTGCATCAGTTTCTTTATGATCCCAGGATGATGAAGCTAATTTATATTTCATTTGAATAGTTATTTAAAAAAAAATCATAAGTCTTCTTGACTCCTTCTTCAAGCGAGGTATTACTTCTCCAGCCTAATTCTTCTAGTTTTGAAATATCAACTAACTTTCTTTTCATTCCAACAGGTCTAGATAAATCATATTTAAATTCTCCATTATATCCTATGACATCTGCAATCGTCTGATAGTATTCTCTAATACTGTAGTCAAAACCCATTCCAACATTTAATATTAAAGGAATTCTATCAAAATTTTTTATTGAAAAATATATAAAATCAACTAGATCTTTTACGTACATGAATTCTCTCCTAGCTGAGCCATCTCCCCAAATTTCAACATAATCTTTATTGGATTTTTTACATTCATAGATTCTTCTAATTACACCAGGTATCATATGAGAAGATGTTGGATCAAAATTATCATTTGGTCCATATAAATTTGTTGGTATAAGAGTCTTATAATTTAATTTTTTAAAATTTGAAATATAAGAGCACATTTTTAAAGATAAAATTTTTGAAATTGCATATCCCTCATTTGTAGGCTCAAGAGGTCCTGTTAATATATCATCTTCATTAATCTTCGTGTCAAAATTTTTCGGATATATACAGGAACTTGAAACATTAAGAAAGTTACGTACACCATTACTATAAGCTGCATCTATTAAGTTAAGATTGATATATGAATTAGTAGTCAAAAATTCATAGTTATTATTACTATTCTTTAATATTCCCCCGACCATTCCAGCTACGTTTATAATCATATCTGGTTTTTGCCTATCTATATATTCAAGAGCTGAATGTCTATCTAATAGATTTACTTGTTGCCTTGAAGGGCACAAAAATTCATAGTTGTTAAATCTATTATCTTCCATTATATTAGCACCTACCATGCCTGTAGACCCAAAAAGTATTATCTTTTTAATATTCATCTATTTTTTTGCTTTGGACGTACCCATGTTTGTGTAGTAATATTTCTTTCTCTGCTAGTCTTAAATCTGATTTTAACATTTCATCAATTAATGAGTCAATAGTATGTTTTGGTTTCCAGCCCAATTCTTTTTCTGCTTTTGAAGAGTCCCCAATCAGATAGTCCACTTCAGATGGTCTGTAGTATCTTTTATCAACTTTAATTAAAGTATCCCCAGGTTTTATTTTGTATTCATTATTTTGAATAGATTTGATTATTCCAACTTCATTTTCTCCCGAATTCTTAAATTCTAATTCTATACCTAAGTTATTACAGCATTTAATAATAAATTCTCTAACAGAATAGGATTCACCTGTTGATATCACCCAATCATCTGGAGTACTATGCTGAAGTATAAGCCACATCATTTCTACGTAATCTTCTGCATGCCCCCAGTCTCTTTTTGCATCTAAATTTCCTATATAAAGTTCTTTCTCAAGTCCATAAACTATTCTTGCTAGAGTTCTAGTTATTTTTCTTGTAACAAAAGTCTCTCCTCTAATAGGCGACTCATGATTAAATAAGATTCCATTTGAGGCAAAAATATTATAAGCTTCTCGGTAGTTTTTTGTTATCCAGAATGCATAAAGTTTAGCTACACCATAGGGACTTCTCGGATAGAAAGGTGTAGTTTCTGATTGAGGAAATTCTTGTGCTTTACCAAATAATTCTGAAGTGGAAGCCTGATATATTTTAACCTTGTCTTGTATTGAGGTTTGTCTTATTGCCTCAAGAATCCTGAGTGTACCTAATGCATCTACATTTCCAACATATTCAGGTAGCTCAAAACTAACATGAACATGACTCATTGCTGCTAAGTTATATATCTCATCTGGCTTAATTTTATTTATTAGCCTTGATATGTTAAGACTATCTGTCATATCACCAAAATGGAGAAAGAAATTTTGATTTGTAGTATGTGGGTCCTGAAAAAGATGGTCAATCCTATCAGTATTAAATAGAGATGTTCTCCTTTTAAGACCATGTACTTCATAACCTTTTTTAAGAAGAAATTCTGATAAATAGGCCCCATCCTGACCTGTTACACCCGTAATTAAAGCTACTTTTTTCATTATATCGAAATTAATTTTAGTTTGTTTGAAAGTTTATTTTTTGAAATAATGAATCTTCCGTCAACAATTAAGTACGGGTCTTTCATTTGTTTTTCAATTAACTGCCAGTCTAAGTTTTTAAACTCAAGCCATTCAGTAAGAACTGCAACAACTGAGACATTTGAACAACATTCATATATATCATTAAAAATTTTTACTCGACTCAGTATTTGACTCCTATCCTTACTATTTAGGTCTTGCAGTATTAGTCTGTTTTCTATGTCCACTTTAATTTTAGCAGCAGGTACTTTAGGATCATAAATGTTTAAACTGGCACCCTTAGCTAATAACATTTCTGAGATATATATACTGGCTGATTCTCTTGAATCATTTGTATCTTTTTTGTAAGACCACCCAAATAAAGATATTGTAATGTTTGATAAATTATTTTCAAATTTTTCAAGAATCAAATTAACAAATCTTTTTCTTTGATAGTTATTTATTTTAACTACTTGATGCCAGTATTCAGCAACTTCAGGGAGTCCGTTTGTAATTGATAAGTATACAAGATTTAGAATATCCTTCTGGAAACAACTACCTCCAAAACCTACAGATGGCTGTAAGAATTTACTTCCAATTCTTGAATCAGCTCCAACTGCTTCTGATACCTCAAGAATATTGGCACCAGTTTTTTTACATACTGCAGATAAACTATTAATAGAAGATATCCTCTGAGCTAACATTGCATTTGAAGCCAATTTTGATAACTCTGCAGACCAAACATTTGATTTTAATATTTTATGTTCAGGAATCCATTTTTTATATATATCTACTAAAGCATCAATTGCCTTTTCACCTTCTGGTGAATCATCACCACCAATTAAAACTCTATCTGAGTTGAATAAATCTTTTATTGCAGTTCCTTCTGCAAGAAATTCAGGGTTTGATAAAACCTGAAAACGATAATTATTGTTTGATAACTCCAGAATTTCTTTAAGCTTCTCGGCTGTTCTAACAGGTAGTGTTGACTTTTCTACAACGATCTTATTATTATTAGCAAATTTAGCTATTTCGCGTGCTGAATTTTCAACGTTTGTTAAATCCGCAGCCATTCCCATTCCTTGACCATTTGTCTTTGTTGGAGTATTAACTGCTAAGAATATCATTTCTGATTGCTCAACAGCCAATTTTATATCAGTACTAAAAAAAAGATTTTTATCTCTAACTTTCTCAATTATTTCCTTTAATCCAGGTTCAAATACTGGAATTTGATTCACGTCATCACTATTCCAAGCTTTTATTTTATCTTCATTTTTATCTACAACTATAACATTAATCTCTGGGCATTTTAATGCTATAACAGCCATTGTTGGCCCTCCAACATAGCCAGCTCCAATACAACAAATATTATTTATTTTCATCTTTACTATTTATAAGCCATGAAGATGACTGAATTTTACTTCCTAATCCATCAAGTAATTTAATGCCTAACTTTTTGCAAATGCCCACTTCAGGAATGGTTTTGTTGTCTTGATCTCCTCCATTAGCAAAAAATAGTTCAAATGACTTTGAATATCTATTATAAATCTCTTCTAAAGATTCACGAACTGTTCTGTCTTTGTCAATTGACAGGAAAACGAAATCCGTAATATTTAATGCTTGAATTATTAGGAGTCTTTCGTCTTCTAACATAAACTCATTAGACCCCTTAAGCTTTCTTTGGAAGTCATTGTTAACAATTACAATTAATTTTTCGCCATGACTTTTAGCCATGCTAAAATACTCTAAGTGACCTTTATGTAAGGGGTTAAAATAACCTGATACTATTATTGCTTTATTTTTCATTTTCGATTATAGTCATCTTCTACTCTTACAATATCATCTTCACCAAAATATGTGCCTGTTTGAACTTCAATAAAGATTAAGATTTCTTTATTATTATTAAAAATTCTATGTTTTGAAAGCCTAGGGATAGAAACTGAATCTCCTGTTTTTACTGTAAACTCTTTATCATCTAATGTAAATATTCCCGCGCCTTCAACAATTGTCCATGTTTCTGATCTTTTGTGATGATATTGATAACTCAATCGCTTTCCAGGCATTACTTCAATTCGTTTAAGCTTATAGTTTTGCTCATCATGAATTACAAAGTAAGATCCCCATGGTCTTATATCTTTTTCTATATACTTCATCTTAGTCTTTTGAATATAATACGATACTGTATTTACTGTTTTTATAGTTACTTGTTAAGTAGAAACTAACTTGTCTTCCTATTAGTTTTTTTATCTTTTTTTCTAGATTTGAAATATAATCTGTGTTTAGGCTCTTTCCAGTTAAGAAAATCTCTATATTCCCAGAGTCGATGCCTCTTGCATAATCTCCAACTAGGATGATTTTATCAACATCACCCATTCTTTCTAAAACCGTGTCAACTAAATCAATAAGCCCCAAATGCTTTAAGACCACCTCTCTTAAAGTCTTATATAAAGGATGACCTGAATTAACTTTATATTCGATTTTATTCTCATTTTTAATCTTTTCTAAATAACCCGCTCCATGTAAATGATTTAATTCTTTTCTGATTGAGTTTGTAGATTCTCCCATTTCACTCGCAAGCCCATTTAAATATCCTGTATTGGCTTGAGAGATAAAAAATTTTATCAATAATCTCAATCTAGTTTTAGATGTTATTATTTGTTCTAACATACTTTAAGTAACAAAAGTACTTGAAATATATTTTATATGCAAGAATATTTATTTTTATTCTTTCATCCAAAAGGCTTAAATTTACACGATGACAATGACAATCATAATTCTTTCATCCACAATAATCTTAAGCTTAATTTGTCTTATTTTTTATCAAAGATTATTTATTGAAAAAAATAGAATTACACTAATTAATGAAAGGTCAAGTCATACGACTATAGCTACTAGTAGTGGAGGTATTGCCATATTTAGTTCAATTTTTATCGTATCATGTATTCTATATCTGCTAGGAATAGAGATCTTTGAGTATAAACTTCTTGTACCTCTTGGTCTAATAACATTAATTGGAATTTATGATGATATATATGAAGTAGATTATAAACTCAAATTTTTGTTTCAAATTATTACTGCTAAAATAATTATTGACCAAGGATTCATTATTAACAATTTACATGGAGTTTTAGGCCTCTTTGAGCTTTCAAGTGTTCTTGCTCAGGTACTTACAATCTTTATTATAGTCTCAATAATTAATTCGATAAATTTTATTGACGGGATTGATGGGCTAGCTCTTGCTGTCTTATCTATTTTTATAATTTCCTTTGAATTCTTCTCCAAAGATTATTTTGAGTTTGATAATCTTTCACTGATAATATTAGTGTCTTCTTTACCTCTTTGGTATTTTAATTTTAAAAAAAACAAAAAAATATTTTTAGGTGATGCAGGTTCACTAATGATTGGAACAATTATAAGCATATATACAATTACAATTCTGTCCAATCAGTATATAATTCAACCAGAATATGATTTACATAAAATTTTATTTGTTTTTTCTATTTTATTTTATCCAATAATTGACATTATACGTGTGTTTTTTCTTAGAATTTATAAAGGAAAGTCACCTTTTATTGCAGATAAAAATCACATTCATCATATTTTGCTTAATAAATTTGAAAAACACTCGTATGTTGTAATGTTTATTATGTCAAGCACATTGTTTATAATTATACTTTTTCAAGTTTTATTTAATTAATTGCATTTAAAATTTCTTTAAAATAAATTTCACTTGGGTGCACTTTAATACTGTATTCTAATAGTGATTTTAAGTCTTTAAGATTACCTTTACCAAGCTTTATATAACTATCGAAGAACAACTTATGAATATTAAGATTATTTGTAGAATAGATAAGTCTTGAATTAATAATCTCTTCTTCAAGCTTAAGCTCTTGAATTAATGAAAAGTATATTTCTGAATAAAGTTCATTATTCATGTCGTTATATAGCAGCTCCTTTGAAATTTCAAAAGCATCAAGAAATTTATTTTCAGTTAAGTAAAGACTCATCTGTAGCTGTTTAGTTAGAACATCATGGGGGTTAGATAATGTGCTATAGTTTATTAACTCTTTAGCCTTTAAAAACTCAGAAGCGTTTATATAATATCTTGCAAGGTATGCTGAAATAGGAATAGTGTTGGATGATAGATTAGGCATCTTATAGTCAATTTTAGAAATTTCTGAGAAACTCATATTATAGGTTTTACTATAATAATCTTTCAATAAGATATCTTGAAATACAAGTGATTTATATTCCTTGTAAGAAATGTATGTGCTTACAAAAGAGATAATTAAAATAAAAGTCAATAATAATTTTGAGATTTTTATTTTATCAAATTTATTTAAACTAATTATAATTAATAAAATAATTATAAAAGGCACTATTTCCTGTGGTCTATGAATTGGAAAGTTAAGGTTTGAATCTATTAAAAATATATAAATAGAAGCTGATAGATAAAAGCCTAAATTATATGATACAAAGGAATGTATTATGAGGTAGACGAATAAAAGTACATATAAAGCAAGACCCACAATACCTAGTTCAACTAAAAACTGTAAAAAATCATTATGAACATAATAAGGTATTACTAAACTTTCATCATTAAGATCTTGAAATTTAAGAGATTTTACTTTCCAAGATCCTATTCCATGTCCAAAAATTGGTTTTTGGGAAAAAAGATCAAATGCCAATTTATAGTTATTTAACCTTTGGTTAAAAGATTTATCTTGACTTAAAGTTATTGGGTTTATGGAATTAGTATTAATCTTGTCTGCATATGGGCTGCTTATAAAAAGAGCAAAACTAGAAATAATTAAAAAAATAGAAATTAAAGTGGTTTTTCTAGCAGATTTATTAAATAAAAAAAGATAAAGGTAGAGTAATAATAGGGAGACTATTGCTGCTCTACTTTGAAGTATTAAAATTGATAAAATAGAAATAATCTCTAAGCCTTTTATAGCTTTAAAAAAAACATTTGACTTATTAAGTTGAATGATATAAAGCAGGAGAGGAAGCTTTAATAATATTGAGAAGGAACTAATATTGCTATTCATAGATATTCCCGTCAAGCTGTCAACTTCTAAAAAAAGAAAATCAAAGATTACATAAAAACTCTCAATGAATAGACAAAAGGTAAAAACATAGGCTATAAATTTACTTGGGTTTTCAAGCTTGTTTAAAGAATTGTACCCACATAATAGCGTTATAAGCAGTAAGACGATTTTCATAGTCGTAAGAAGTCCATCATTAAAATTTGGAGTTACTAATAAAGAGGCTATTAAAATCAAACATGCAGAAATTACAGCATAGATAATCTTCTTATCTGAGAAAAAAATCTTTGACTTATGAAAAATATAAAATATTATATATGATGAATTTATTACTGCTAGAGCCAACCATCTGACCGATGAGCTATCTATGGTATTAAATTTTGGTAATAAGGTTGAAATTAAAAGCGTTAAAATATACAGCTTATCAATATCTCTATTAAGCTTAAAATTAAAAATCATTTGAAAATTAATTATTATCTATGCAATACTCCCCTATCTTTCTAAATGATTCTTTATAGTCAAAATTAGATGAAGAGTATATGTATTTGCATGCATTTACCATGTCCCCTAACTCATTATAAACTTGAGCAAGGACAAATTCTGATTTTCCTGTTTTTGGATTAATTGAATCGATAACATGTTTCAACAAAGGAATCGCTTTTTCATAATAACCAAATTGAAAATTTGAAATTCCAGCATTTTCAAAATAAGTATATTCCAATGGATTTAATTTTGAGGCTTCTTCATATTTTGAGGCAGCAAGTCTAAGATTACCATTATCATAATAATTTATTGCCTCTTGATTAGCTCTTATAGCATTTTGAATTCTTTCAGTGCCGTACAAAACATATACAGCAGATAATCTGAGATTAGGGTCTGCTGAACTGCTTGAAAACATTTTTAATGCTTCGCGAGCCTTTTCTTTTCCATATTTAGTGATTGAATCTTCTTTTGTTAATAATCCTGAAAAATAAAACTTCCATATTTCAGGATCTCTTGTATTTTCAACGACTCCAAACACTGAGTCTAATAATTTATACTTGTCAAAGTTAACATATGCTCTAGCCAAATCAATAAAATGCTTATTATTATTTGGTATTCCTGTAAATGCTCTCTCTGCATAATACATCATGCTATCCTTAACCCCTAATTTAAAGTAAATATCTGTTTTAAGAGATTCACTATACATTATGTAAGGGTTATCACTCATACTTTGATTGGCTAAATCAAGTGCTTTCTCATATTGCGCTCCTAAAAAATAATATCTTCCTATTACTCCTTTCATTGGTAAACTAGATAATGAAAGATTAGGGAAATCCGTATTTAAAATTCCGAATCGAATAGTAGATTCTTCCCTATACTCTCCTGAAAATAAGTCTTCATAGATATCAGCTTGTATTTCACTAGATATGTTGTTTATATAATGAAAATATATAGAAACAGCAGACAATAAAAATATGAATATCTTAGGCAGTGTTTTCATTAGATTTATTATTAAGATAAACTGATAAAGCTAAAAATAAAGCAAGATGAAAAAGCTGAGATATTCTAGTAAAAGGGAAATTAAAGTTTGAGTCAATTATATAAATTAGCAAACTAAAAGGCAAGATCAAAAATGTTGGATCTTGTTTATTTCTAGAATAAAATTCCCATGAATTCCTTAATCCAAAATAAAAAATTGAAAGAAAAATTAAAAGCCCTATTATCCCTAATTCTGCTGCTACTTCTAAAAAGTCATTATGCATTGTGTAAGGAACTATATAGCTAATTATATTTTCTTTATCTCTTTCAATAGAAACAATTTTCCAGTTGCCCAAGCCGACTCCAATTAAAGGATTATTAAGAGCTTGCTCAATTCCGTACTGATAATATCTCAGTCTAGTATTAGTTGATGTCTCAGTAAAATCAATAGTTTGAATTCGATTAACAGCATATGCATCACTTTGTGTTCCTAGCGTAAAGGTGCTTAATACAAAAGAAGAACTAACAAGAAAAACAAAGGTTAAAAAATAGGATTTTATTTTTTTTTCCTTACTTAAAATTGAAACTATTAAGTATGCTAAAAAGAGACATATCATAATTACATATGCAGTTCTAGAGCCTAACATAAAGACCATATAAATTAGCATAAAAGCAATTATTGAGGTTGCAATCTGTAAAATTTTACTCTCGGTATTTTTTAAAACATGTAATACAAATGGAAGCTGAATTAAATAAATAGCTGATGTAATATTTCTATTCGGAAAGTTGCCATTTAAAAAATTATTAAACTCAAAAGTATACTGAACAGATTGTGATATTTCAATATATGCAGAATAAGAGAGAATCATCTCACATGAAACAGCGACTAAGAAAAATATCGCAATAACCATAGTCTTAAAGCGATTAAATTTTATAAATACATACAAAGAAAGAAAAGACACATAGAAATTTACAAAGGTAAATGAGCGAAGTATAACCTCATTGCCATTTATAGCATAGAAATATGAAATTAAGCCCCATGTAATAAAAGCAAAAATTGCCATAGAAATTTTAGACTTAATTATATCATTAAAGATATTTGTAAGATCGGGAATCAAAAAAATATATGATAAGGAGATAGTGTTTATAACGCTATATAGCAGGAGTCTCCATGTATCAATATCTAATACTTGCGTTGTGGGAAAAACGAAAAAGGGCAAGAAGTTAACTAATAATAGGCCTCTTGTTACTAGCTTTTTTTCCATCATTCAAATATAGCCAAAAAAAAACCCTCTCTAAAAGAGAGGGTTAATTTTTTCAGTTAATAATTATAACTGATATAATCTAAGAGATTATAGCCATCCTGTTCTGTTAGTTGTAGCAGCAGCTTGGTCAGTCGAAGTTGACGAAGTAGCTGTTGAAACATCTGCAAAAACAGCAGCATATGTAGTATTTGGACCATTAAAGTGAGTTCCACTTGTTAGCATTGTAATCTCCATTGCTCCATGTCCATTTGCACCTCCCGCTGGGAAACTTGTGTGGTTAATACCAATAGTTTGGCCTCTCCACGTAGTCTGCGACGTAGTACCTTTCTGTCCAAGACCGAAAGTACCTGATGTCGTAGCAGCATATAGGTTTGCAGCAGAAACAACTTGAGATGCAAGCTTAGTTACACCAGCATCGTTGTTTACTAATTTAATAGCTACACCACTAACATCGTTCTTCGTAATACTTAAGAAAGTACCTGAAGTTGCTCCAGCATAATTTAAAGAAGCAAGGTTAGATGTTCCAGCAGCATTAAGACCTAAACTAGTAGAAGTCTGAGCAGCATCAATTACAAATGAAATTGCAGGCATAGATGTTACACCTTGTGTAAGATCATCTGGATATCCAGCTACTGATGTTCTTTTAGTAATCTGAACAGCAGCACCATTAGCTACAGCACCGTAAAGTTTTCCTTTGTGAGTTGGGTGTTGAGCAGCACTAATTGCAGTTGCAAGAGCAACAGCGATTTGTAATGCTTTATCACTATTTGCAAGAGTAATTTGTCCTGAAGTAGTAGTTGTACCTAACTTATACCATAACTTAGTACTTGAACCTGTTACAGAAACAGTACCAGCGCTACCAGCACCTGTAGTAAAGTTTACTGTTTGGTTAGATCTCATCCAACCATTGTTCTCAGCAGTTACAGTTAAGCCTGAACCCCATGAAGTATCACCGTTAATGTAGTCAACTAATTGAGCAACAGTATTTACAGTTGAACCACTGTAAGTATCACCTTGCTTAAATGTTTTAGATAAACTAGAAACGTTTATTGCTACACCTTCACCAGTTGCTAAGTTAGTCTCAGCAGCACCTAACACATTGTTAGTAACAGGTATAGTTACCACTTGAGTTTCTCTAACTGTTGAACCAGTAGTTGTTGTAGTTGTTTCAGCAGCTTCAATTGCAGCAACAGCATATAATGATGTTCTGTTCGTGTGAGCTTCTGATTTAGAAGTTACTGTTGGAGCAGAAGGAACTGCTGTATCAGTATAAGTACCGTTTAATGTAGACTGAACTTCATATTTAGAAATTGCATCAACAAAAACGTAAAGACCTGCAGTTGCGTTAACAGCACCATCAACATGTTGTAACCAAGTTTTAAGAGTTTTAATACCTCCACCACCTGTAGTTGAACCAGTATCAGTTAATGAGTTTGCAGTACCTGTATCATAACCATCTTTTACAAGAGAGTAAGTAAGGTTGTTGTTGAAAATCCAACCACCTGCAGTAGTTGCAGAACCATCATCAGTTAAACCAGTAAAGTCAATAGTAGCTAAAGCAGCATTAGTATATACTTTTAAAGTATCAATGTCATCAGCACTTGAAGTTAATGTAGTTAATGAAGCATTAGTGTTTACATCAAGTCCAACAGCTTTTTCAGCAGCAGTAGTTGATGAAGATCTTAGCGTAGTAGTCTGATTAAGTGTTAAAGTAACCAAGTCAGCATTACCTGAAACCTCTACCGATCCTAATTTAGCACCAGTAACTGTAACACTAGTCATATTATCGTTATCCACTAAATAGAAATCTTTTGCATCTGCACTAACAGTTACAGTTTCTAAGTTAGGGTTTTGATCAATGTTAATATCTCCAGCAACACCAGAAATAGTTACAGTTTTTAAGTTAGCAAGTGTAGTTAAATCAATATCTCCTTGATCGTCAGCTACAAATGCATCTGCATCGTAACGTAAAGCAGTAGTTTGAGCAGCTGTTAAAGTTGCTTCATCATCAGCTTTAAAGTCAATTGAAGCAGTAACAAGGTCATCAGCAGTAGCTGCGACAGTCACTTCAACAACATCAACAAGAGTAAGTGTTTCAACACCAGCGTTAATTGATATAGAACCTCTATTATCTGTAACATTAACAGTAGCCACATTAGTAAAAGTCATTTCTGAATCATCTAATAATGTAGTAGTAAATGAAGCTGGTCCATTTAAAGTAATATCAGTTTCTTCATAAACACCTAATGTGTTTAAGTCATCTATAATTGGCATATCTAAAGTTGCTCCTTTTTTAGTAGCAATACTTAAAGAACTTCCAGGATATCTTGCTAGTTTTGTCAAGTGAACTTCAGTCGCTTGATCAAATTCAATAGTACCAGCACCATTTCCAGTTGTAGTTATAGTTTCAACAGTTGCAAGAGCTCTTAAATCTACAATAGAGATATTAGCTTCATACTGATCATTTAGTTCAATGTCAGATGCAGAAGTTAAAGCCTGTAACTGGTAACCTCCTTTTTGGTTCATAGTAATATCCTCAGCAGAAGTTAAATTGTTAAAAGTCGTTTCAGTAGTTGAAGACGAATTAAAAACAAGATTTCCTGTCATGGTATTAATTCTATTAACTAAAGTTTGAACTTTAGTTTGATCCATTGCTGATGTTACTGTTATAGTAGCATTAGCGTTAAGGATGTTTAGTTTATTACCTAAAGCTAAAGCAGCATCAAGAGTTGAAGTACTCGAAACGCTTATAGCAGTAGAATATATATTACTTGTAGAAAGTAATTCATCTACATCAGCCTCAATTGCGTCAATCTCAGCTTGAAGTGTTGCAACAGCAGCAGCTGTAGCAGCAGTAGCAAGTGAAGCTTGAACAGCGTCTACTTCAGCTTGTAAAGTTGCAAGACTAGCAGATAAACCTGTAAGGTCAATTGCACTTGCAGCAGAACTAGCAGAACTAGCAGCGGCTTGAGCAGCGTTTACACCAGCTTGAAGACCAGAAATTGATCCAGATAGTGAAGACACTTGGCCTGATAAAGATGATAAACCGTCAACTTGTGATTTTAACGCACTAATTTGTGCATTTAAATCATCAAATTGATCATCGTAGTTTTGACAACCTACTAATACTAGTGAGGCAAGCAAAACGGTTAATAATCCTTTTTTCATTGTTTTAAAATTTAATTTATATTTAATGTTTGTATTTTTCATATGAACGTTCAT
>MDSV01025843.1_pt1 | contig 38307 bp, 45 predicted proteins | sample 810851 | NCBI WGS metagenome assembly MDSV01 (sample SAMN05326640, study PRJNA326480) | marine metagenome | isolation source: seawater | place: Atlantic Ocean: North East | collected 2012 | reverse complement strand
TCCCTTAGTGCCTTGAGTTCCTATTGAACCTGTATCTCCTGTATCACCTTGAGCACCTGTTAAACCTGTTAATCCTTGCGACCCTATCGCACCTGTATCTCCTGTGTCACCCTGAGCACCTGTTAGCCCTGTCAATCCTTGTGGCCCTGTCACACCTATATCTCCTGTGTCACCCTGAGCACCTGTTAAACCTGTCAGACCTTTAGTGCCTTGAGTTCCTATCGCACCTGTATCTCCCGTATCACCTTGAGCACCTGTCAATCCTGTTATTCCCTTAGTGCCTTGAGTTCCTATCGCACCTGTATCTCCCGTATCACCTTGAGCACCTGTTAAACCTGTCAGTCCTGTCGAGCCTATTGCACCTGCATCTCCTGTGTCGCCCTGTGCGCCCGTTAAACCCGTTAATCCTTGTGCTCCCGTATCGCCCACATCTCCTGTATCACCTTGAGCACCTGTCAATCCTGTTATTCCCTTAGTGCCTTGAGTTCCTGTTGTGCCTGTATCTCCTGTGTCACCTTGAGCACCTGTTAAACCTGTCAGACCCTTAGTTCCTTGAGTTCCTATCGCACCTGTATCTCCTGTGTCACCTTGAGCACCTGTCAATCCTGTCAGTCCCTTATCTCCCTGCGTTCCTATTACTCCTGCATCTCCTATGTCGCCTTGAGCACCTGTTAATCCTGTTAAACCTGCATCACCTTGCGTTCCTCCTGTGCCACTATCACCAGCATCCCCTTGTGCTCCTGTTAAACCCCGATTGCCTGTTAAACCAATAACACCTGCATCTCCTGTGTCACCTTGAGCACCTGTTAAGCCTGTTAGACCCCTAATTCCTTGAGAACCCGTAAGTCCTGTCAAACCTTTATTTCCTGTCGCCCCCGTTAGACCTTTATTACCAGCATCACCACCTGTTCCTTGACCTCCTGTATCACCTGTATCTCCCGTATCGCCTTGTGCGCCTGTTAGACCTGTTAAACCTTTGACCCCTTCCGTTCCTTGATTTCCTGTTAATCCTGCATCTCCTATGTCACCTTGTGCTCCTGTGAGTCCTGTTAGACCAATTGCACCTGTCAAGCCGATAATTCCTGTATCTCCTATTCCTCCTATATCTCCTATTCCTCCTGTTAAACCACGCTCCCCCGCATTTCCTGTAAGTCCGATGACCCCTGTGTTCCCTGTTAGACCTGTTAATCCTTCTAATCCTGTATTTCCCGTTAAACCTATCTCTCCTACACTTCCTGTCGCGCCTGTTAAACCTGTTAATCCTGTTAATCCTGTGTTCCCCGTTAATCCAATATCTCCTGTAAGCCCTATTGTGCCTGTCAATCCTGTTAATCCTTTTCCACCAGCACTTCCTTGTGCTCCTGTTAAACCTATATCACCTTGCTCCCCTGTAAGACCTTTACTTCCTGTTAGACCGATAGTTCCACTATCACCTTTATCACCTTGTGCTCCTGTTAAGCCCGTCAAACCTTTATTACCTGTTGCACCTGTAAGACCTGTATTTCCTGTTAGACCCTTATCTCCTGTGACTCCTGTGGGATTACTCGCATTCCAAGTTATCCTGACAGGGTTGGAAGTATTGTCCGTAGTTAAAGTCATATTCGTTCCTGCTACGAATTGAATATCCTGTTGGCCAGAAGGGATTAAAGTAGTTTGACCTGTGACCGAAATTTCATACCAAAATGAGTTCATACCCACCGTGACTGAGCCACCACCATCGTTAGTTAGAGTAAATCCATCCGTAATATCGTAAGACATGGTATTAACATTGGCTACACTCACCGAGTTATCCGAGAGTTTAACCGTAATGTTGGCCGCCGCACCCCCTCCTGTGGTTATGGTCACTTGACCATTACCATCATCCACTAAAGTTCCGTTAGAAACATTGATGTGAGTCACATTGGAAACATCAGTCGCGAGGTCTATGGTGCTTACACGCAATAAACCCGAACCTCTGTCTGTTCCTGTAAGGGGATATGTCATAGAAATACCTCGATAGATTACTCTATCCTCTATGGAACAGTCGGACTATAAGAAACCTCTCGTTGAGGAAAACACCCTTAAAATCAAGCGGGCATTGTAATATCTGTGTGGTCGGTATCGGCGGAAGCCACATATTGCTCAGTCCAACCAGCAAAAATTCCATCAACGGCGTTTCCTGCGGCAGAAAAATCATAACTTCCTCCACTATTGTTGATTACACGGAAAATAATAGATTCTTTAACCACTAATGGATTCTCAAAAGAGAATAGTTGGTTGTAAGGTGAGGAAGGGGAAAGTTGAAAGTCATCCCAAGCCAAAGCGATTTGACCATCTATGATAATCTGATAGGTAATTCCTGTGACTCCGTTAAGTTCCGCATGACCGAATTTCTTAATGCGCCAGAACTCTAAGTTTGGCCTTCCTGCGGCGGCGGCAGTAGCACCTGTTTGTGATGCACCTGAATCTGTTAGATAAACAGCGAAAATATCTGCATTTGCACCATCGGCTACTGTTCCTGCGGCTAATTTCTGCCTTTCAATGATATTAGCGGAATCAGCCTTTGGATAAAGATGCCAGGGAGTAATAAGATTGTTGTATCGGAGTAAAGCAGACCTATCTCCGAATCGAGAACGCACAGGTCGCTGTTGAACAGGACTCGTTAAACCTTCACGGTGAGCAGAAGTGGCTACATGAGTAGTAGTGGAATAACTACTTGGAGGTGGTGGATTCGCATCAACCGCATCTCCCGCCAGACTGTAAGGAATCTGAAAACCCTTATTGCGGTAAGGTTGCTTAATGTCGCGCTGTCCTTTTGTTGGTTCGCCCATTTCTTTTCACCTTCTTTCGCTCAAGCGGAGCAACCACCTTAGCGAGAGCGTGGGAAGTCGCTGTCCGTATATGTTCCCGCAACCTTTTGCAGAGCCAACTCGCTTATCATGTTAATGATAACGGTTCGACCGTTGTTTGCACCAGCCGTCAAAGTATTCACACAAGTCACGGTGACTGACAATGGGTATTGATACAACACCAAAATTGGGGAAGGTAATGTTAGCATCTTGCTCTCGGAAAGCAAAGCAGGGGTTAGAGAGAAAGTCTGTGAAGGAACATTGTTTGCTCCGACAGTAATCTTAACATCGAACTCAACATCAGTTCCCGTTGTAGCAATTCCTGTTCCTAACTCGTCTAAAAGTGCAACTTGAAGTGCATAGACTCTGACTTCTTCGTTGTTTGCTTGTGAAGTGGTAATGTTGGTCACGCTGGTAGTTCCTGCGGCGGCGGCAGGGTCGAATGCCGCAGTTATTCTGTAAATCTCTGGCTGTGGGTCTTGGTTTGCCATTTTCTCATCTCCTTGTGCCTTTAATTGGTTGCCCTACTATTTATGCTTGTGCTTCTGGGGTTTAATACCTACTCACATTCTGACAGGGCGACTATAAGAATGTATGCTTAAATTTAAGCCTCAATCGAACAAATCCGTATCGTCTTCCTTCTCTAAGGCAGATAAGGAAGGGACAGGCTCTTTTACATCTAAGTGTGCTCGGATAACTGACCAGAGTTTAGGGGCTACTTCCTTAACTTCCTCGTCTAAATCACGACCTTCCTTTTGTGCTTCCCCTTCAAAGTGTTCGTGAAACTTAGAGAACATATTCACCGTTTTGTAAAAAGAAGGTGTGAACACCGTTTTATACGCCCTCCCAATATCATTCGCTGACTGTTGGGCTAAAATAGCCAAAACCACCGCCCCTAAGTTAGTAGCCGTGATAAAGCCTAAAAGTTGCCAGGTGAGCCATTCAGTAGGTTTAATCACTAACACAACACTTTGAAGAACTAATTCAATCCCGATGATGATTAAAACTAAGGTTCGTGCCGAAATAATAGTAGGGTCAGAGAACCTTTCCCAATCTATTTCATCCGACACTACAATTCCCCCATTGGATGCCTACTTACTTCAATAAGCCAACGCCCATCCACTTCAACCTTCCGCGCATGAGGATAACCGTGTTGATTCAAAACTCCAACGGTTTTCTTCAGCCAACCGCGCCCCTTATCACAGTAAAACCTGTCTTCCCTGAAAATTCCTTGATTGCTTTCTAAAACAAACTGCTCTAAGGAAACCAATCTTAAACCACCTACCCTCTCCCAATGGAAAACAGGTGTTTCCAATGAACTTAAGTCTGGCTCGGAAACTAAAGAACCTGCTTGCAGAGCCTCCTGCTCCATCCTTAATCTCTCCTGAATTATCTCAAAATCACGCCTGAACTGTTCGGCCCAGAAATCAGGGTCTATTTTATACTCGTCATCACCAATGGCCAATCGAGAAGATTCGTAAAATCGGTATTCCTGAGCCACAGATTCCGCCGCGCCCTTTTCAGTTTCCGTTTCCACAGAATCCTGCACACCCTCGTCAGGGAGCGTGTCTAAGGGTTCATCATCCGCATCCACTAACATAGGTAAAACCACTCCTATTCATCACGCCTTACTCTTAAACTTACCCCTTCGGGTAATCAGTTTATGTTATTGAGTTGATTGTTCAAATTCCTGTAAGAACGATAAGTGTTGTATAGGGACAAAGAAAAACCAATGGTTATTCCTAAGAAAGAAAGGGCTTCAATAGTGAAGCGCGTTTTAATGGCCTTCGCTTTTTCGGAATTGTGATTAGAGATAGCCCGTTTTTCGCTGGCCATTTCTTCAGCCCCGTAAGTTATGCAGGGGTCTTTCCCGCAACCACAGTTTTTAACCATTAACTCACCTACTCGTCACGCTCTCTGGAATAAACCATTCCTGCGATTAAAGCCACACCTGCGACAGTTGCGATAGTGCGAGCAGGGGTTCGACCACCAACCTTTGTTTCAGGAACTTGCATCAATCTTTTAAGGTAATCCATAAAGCCCCCTTCACTCTCGTCTTCTTCAGCCTTGTATTTATCAGGCATAGGTTGTTTTCGGAGTCCGAAAACATCGTAATACCAGGGAACGGTCGTAGTAGCCGCCCTGATACGGGCTTGTGCGCCAGGTAAAGTGAGCAATCGAGTAATCCATTGTGGGTCTGCACCCGATGACAGCCTCCACTTACCTGCTACATTAGAAATAGCCCCTGAATCGTTAAGTGTGTAGGGCATTCCCTGTGGGTAGGGTGAATAGGCGTTGCCGCTTGAATCTAAGGCAGTTAAATAGGTTTTCCCTGATGCGCTGTCAAAACCAATCGGCTGACCCTTTGAAGTGTAAGCAACAATTTCGTGTCCGTCTTTATCGTAGCAACGGCGAGTGTATAAATCACCAGCATCACAAGTAATTCCATATCCTGAAGTCATGTTAATCGGTTTAAAGTGGTAGTCCGACTATTTCAAGTCTTACATTCGGTTTTCACAGAACCATTCGTTTAACCCTAAGACTTCATACCCCAAATGCGCGAGGAATCCGATTAAAAATGTTCCTACAAAGGGCCATGCTTTATTCTCCTCTAATGATTTACTCGGTATGAACATCAGGGCAGTTCCAATACCAAATGTCGTCATTCCTACTACTACGCTTTCCATTATTACTCCTTTTCTCATTTAATCACCTTTCATTTCGTTCTCATCATCAAATCAAGTTGAGTTTTGATTTCAGCAAGTTGAAGTTTAACATCTTGCATATCTTCTTTGGCTTTAGTGTGGTGTGCTCCAAACTCATTTTTAACTTCGTAAAGAGAGAAAACCATAAAGCGATAAAGGGCGTAAATAGCCCCTAAGAGCAAAACTAAAGGAAGACCGTAATCTTCCACAAGAGATAGTGCAGATAAAGCATCAGCCATTAGCACACCCCCAGACATACATCATACCAATCAACGGCTCGCGAATAGCGGTCTTCACCATTCTGCTTAATGGAAAAGGTGGCGAAAATATCATACCTACCATCTGTCAGGTTAGTCAAAGTCATATTCACATAATCCCAATCTTGGTAATAAGTTTCATAAGTTAAACTATCTTGAAGACCTGTCCAATTCCCCGTTTCATTCTCATAAATAGTCCAAAAGACCGTCAGGTTCTCAGAACGGTCGGAACAACTCAAATCCGCATCCCACTCAAACCTAATGGTATCATTAGTGGAATTGTAAAGCCACCAAGCATCATACATCTCAGGGACACACTCTTGCTCAACAGGTTCTTCATATTCACATGAACCGTCATCCACTTCTGCTTCCTCATCGTAGTTTTCTGCTTCTGGGTCTGTGCAACCTTCTATGGGTTCATAGTAGTCGCATGAGCCATCATCTGCTTCTGCTTCCTCATCGTAGTTTTCTGCTTCAGGGTCGGTGCAACCTTTAACGACTTCATCCTCATACTCACACGACCCGTCTTCTGTATCGGCTTCCTCATCGAAGTTTTGCGCTTCAGGGTCGGTGCATCCATACACAGGATAGGCACATGAACCGTCATCATCAGTAGCCATATCATCAAAATTCAGAGCCTCGCTGTCGGTGCAACCGTAAAGAACAGGAGTAGTGTTATTAGTATTGTTCGTATTGTTAGAGTGGTTGTTGGAAGATTCATCTTCATCTGAACCATCGCGACAGTTTTTATACCCATCATTCACCATATTGGCTTCTATCCGCATTCCATCATCACAGTAAAAATCATCGCCCCACTCCCAATCATTGTCACCAATCCACTCATCATCGCCTTCACCATAAGGTGTAAAATCAATAAGACCTACCATTTCAACGGCGGGCATCAACAAGGCTAAGATAGAACCTATGGTGATAACAAGAGAACGGACTTCGGTTGCTCTTTCATTTATAGTTTCAATAATTGAATCTGCTTCTTCCTGACTCAACATCTTCACCTCTTTTTCCTTGAGGTTGTAGGAACAGGGTCAAAATAGTGGTCGTCTAAGTCTGAAGGAGAACTACCTTTCTGCATTTCACGCAAGAAAGCAATAGAATCGTCTGCCTCTAATGCTAATCTGAGTTTTTCAATCTCCATAATGTGTCGGCGTTCTTCTCCGTCTAACACAATGCTGTGAGTCAATCTCTCAGGAATAACATCAACTTCCTTCATCTGCTCTGTTTTCCATAATTCTAACATAGAAGTGACTATCAAAGTGGCTAAAGTTCCTATAATCGCCAATAAAGCAACAAATCCATCTAACATAGGCATAACCATTTCAGGTGCGCTGATACCCATAAAGATAATTGTCATAGCAGATAAAAGCCAGCACCAGACAATAGGGATTCCAACATATCGCATCATACTGTCGTTAAAGGAAGGCACTTTACGGCTTCCACTACCCCTAACCTTTAAACTGCCTTGTTGGGCTTTCTTGGGTTTCTTAGACAAGTCCATGTATTTAGGTTGGTAATACGACTATTTCAAGTCTTGTCCTCATCATTCGTTTCCTCATCCACCAGATTTTGAATACGGATTTTGTCATCCAAGTCCTTTTCCAATTTCTTAGCCTCTTGGTCTTCGGCTACTTCATCATTGTAAGGTGCGTCATCTAAAGGACTTTCTTCTCTGTGGAAATCCATTTCTTTTAGTATTTCCTCTCTATTGTTGTAATCGTCAAAGAACTCTTGTCTTACTGCTCGCTTTTGTGGCCGACTTGCACCGTAAAACTCTGCTAACTTTTCACGCTTCTCATTTTCTTCCGTTTGCGATGTAGCCCACTCACGGAAGAAATCAGCATCCAAGTCTAACCCTTGTTTGAGGACATCTTGTTTATACCATTCTAAATTGGTAATAGTGACTCTTACGCCTAATTGTTGGAGTTTCTTGGCTATCAAAGCGTCAATTCCGTCATAGAGCATATACTCAAAGTAGGCTTCGGCTTTGTGATTGGTAATAGGTATTACAGTAGCGACATTGGTTAAGTTTCCTGAAGTGGGGGAACTGAAGAAAAGTCCGTTAATCCGAGAATTCACAATAAAGAAACGGTCTTTTTCATTGTTAGGGATGTAATAAGATTTGAGAAAAGAAGCGGTATTCTGAGGCAATTCCCCATTGTCTTGAACATCGCTGTTAAACGCTGTTGCCCCTCTGCTCATGGAAAGCAAGAATCCTGTTCCTGCTGGCCCTGATACGGGAAATACTGCTCCGTCATCAACCATGCCTCCTGAGATGACCTTTGTTTTTCGATTTGCCAATCCAACACAAGAGTAGGCAGATTTATCGGCATCAGAAGAATAGCCATTAGGAAGATTGTCTTGTAAAGAAGGGGCGAGCCAATTCAATTCTGGAAACTTAACATCTGCGGTTGTTGGAGTAATATTAGGGATTACATTATCATAAACAGTCGGTGTGCCTGTTGGCCCTAATTGAATAGGAGCATCGGAAATAAGAAGGGATGGCCCATTATCCGAAGTTCCCATGATAACATATAGGTCTTCCCCATCAGTCGTCACTCTTTCAATAGAGATTACCGAGTTTAAGTAATCGGTCGTTAAACCTCCTTTAACCGTTCCAATGTAATTAGACCAAAAACCACCTGCTCCTAAGCCTATCGCTAATCCTTGCCACCTCTCACCAGCACCCCACGCATTAGAGAAATCAGGTTGATAGACTCCAAATAAACCTGTCCCACCAGCAGGTGAAGTGTTGTTATTACTGCCTCCTCCGAATAAAACAATAGTTCGATTAGGGACAGGAAGACCATTTATATCATTTTCCTGTATAGCCAGAGTTCGGATTATAGAAGGGGCATCTCTGGTCACACCCGACCCATTACCGTAATTAACACCGAACTTATAGGGGGTCAAAGGGTTAAAGTGACTCAAATCGGATTCCACCATCATACCGAATGAACTTACTGCTCCATCGCTTGCGACACTACCACACATTACCACATTGTCGTTTTGCTCGGAATAGACTATATCACTTAACAACATAGGATTTTGACCTGCAATTACTTGGTTAGGCAAAGCCGTCCAAGACCATGATGGCCTTGCATTAGCATTGACAGAACTTTCGTAAGTCACCGTTCCATCAGTTCTAATACTAACAAACAAAGGAGTCATATTACTGTTAGGAGCAACATTGTCCGAATAAATACCGCCACCCCTCATAGCAGATAAATCGGTATTAGCGTGGCCTACTGCTAACCATGTGTCGTTGAGAAAGTTTGAAGATTTACCAAAAGGTAAGGCAATTACTGAAACTAAACCTGATTGTTCGGTGTTAGGCGATTGTAAAGTAATATCCACAGAATCATACTGTGCTACCAAATTCCATGTAGTATCTTGAGGAGTAGTAGCATTGGCAGTTGCTATGGCTACCAGAGGAATTGGTTGTGTGGCGATAGTATCACCACCTGTATTAGTAGCAGTTCCATCGGATTGATAATTTCCTACAAAACAAGCCATACCGCTATTTTCATCATAAGCCATGTCTTGAAAATTAACTGTTCCAACTGTGTAATCCGAAAGTTGAGCACGACAAGCCGCTTCTAAACTCCCTGTGGGGTAAGTATCAAAAGTGCGGATATTAGTTATCTTTTTGAAAAGGGCAGGATTGTTTGTAGTCGTCATAATATCATCTCACTTAACTTATTGTAATAGTCACATATTCTGCCGCTACAAAAGTATCAGGAACTCCTATAATAGAGTTTCCCATATAGTATGTCACATCGTAATTAGTGCTTTCATCTAAATAAACTCTGGGAAAGGCATTGTAAGAACGCTGATTTTGAATGGAAATAGGATATGGAGAGGCTGTTCCCGTTAAACCTTCACTCCAAGTCCCATCAGGCTGATTGAAGAAATAGGTGTTTTCAATTAGTAAGTTTAAAGCACCTCTGGGTGTCCATGATGAAGCGGTATTATTGAAACCTGGTGTTGAACCCATCGCCTCCACCGTAATAAATTGATTTATGGAAGTGCTGGCTCTGGGATAGTTCTTGTCTTTAGTGCTTCCCACATCATTAGAAGTGAAGATACTCTTGGGTTTATTAGCGAATTCCTCTAAATCAGCAACAGAGTCAGAACCATTGTCGGCTATGACGAAAACATAGACTTGTCGCCTTACGCCCATTACAACACCAATAAAAATAAACAGAACAACATCTTAAATCTATGGGCTGTCCCTATTATTCAATTGGCTGGCGAACCATGCGGCTAAAATTCCAATACCTGCGATACCTGCGACAGTTTTGGCATCCATCGAACTGTCTTCTGATTTTTCATCTGAAGATTTAACTGCACCTGCCGCCAAATACGAGGCTTCAAAGTATTCAAAGTGCTCATCAGGAATTTTAGTTCGCTCCCAATTAGCCCTAAGATATTTTGGATATTCATCTCCGACACTATTAAACATACTTCGACCCATGAAATCTCCAACCTTCTTAGCCTTTTCAATCTCATCTTGCTCGTTAGTTCTGCTTACGAATTGAGGCTCAGGCTCAAAGCGAGGCTCAGGCTCAGGCTCAGAAAGTCTGGTTTCCACATAAGGTTGCCTTTGAGGAACAAAAGTAGGTGTCCTTCTTACTCGCACAGGTTCAGGTGCGTCTTGTCCTTGAGCAATTCTAATTTCTTCTTCTTCTTCTTCTTCCAACCCATTTGTTCCATCGTAATAAGTTTGAGGGGCTTCATAAGTGTCAGGAACGATAGGTATGTCAAAAGACTCAATATCCGCAGGAGATAAGGGTTGAGGAACATGAACAGGTTCTTCAACCACAGGAGTTTCCATTACAGGTTCTTCAACCACAGGAGTTTCCATTACAGGTTCTTCCATTACAGGTTCTTCAACCACAGGTTCTTCAACCACAGGAGTTTCCATTACAGGTTCTTCCACCACAGGTTCTTCCATTACAGGTTCTTCAACCACAGGTTCTTCCATTACAGGTTCTTCAACCACAGGTTCTTCCATTACAGGTTCTTCAACCACAGGTTCTTCCCTTACAGGTTCTTCGACCACAGGAGTTTCCATTACAGGTTCTTCCCTTACAGGTTCTTCGGGTTTAGAAATCTCCGCGCCCTTTTCAAATACACTTATTGAATCACTTAATTCCTCGTTAGGGGGCTTTTCTAAATACTCAGGTGGAATCTCATCAGTTTTAAGAATCTTACACCAAGTCTTTCCATTCTCACAAACTCCCTTTCCCTGATAACGAATCGAACCTTTTACTGACATAGCGATTACTTCATCAATTTTAACTTCAGGATGTCTGGTTTTACACCCCAAACAATAGACATTCGATAGCATATTCATACAAATACCCGTTAAAATTAGCCTGTAATGCTACTTAAATGCACTTACAGGGCGTGACTTAATATCTTACTTGAGAAAAGGGGTCTTGGCCATGTGCGCGGGTCGTGAAAGCGTTATTACTGCTGGTTATGCTTGAACCCATCGTGCTGTGAAAAGCGTTTAATATGCCACCACCGACATCGAAGAAATTTCTTCTTTCGTGCGTTCTTGCTTCTTCTTCCTTTTCCTCTTGGTCGTGTTCCATCATGTCTAAAACTTGTTCCATTTGCATTCTTTCCATAGCAAAAGACTCAGACATGGCTTGAACATCAGAATTTCGACTTAACCGACCTAATGCAAAAGAACCCATTACCAGAGATGACATTTTTAATCCTGACTTGGTGCTGGCTTGAAGAACATCATCTTTAACTGAGAACCCTGCGAGGGCGGAGGTAGCAGATAGGCATAGGAGTCCTAATGTAAAAGGGTCGTTTCGGATAATGTTTAGTGTGTCTTGGAATGGTATTTGCATTTTGCTCTCCATTTTCACTTCTTCACCATCATCAGACTCGGCTGAGAACGATTCGGCCTTCCATAATCCTTGTTCCGCGCCTTTTTCCATGAATCTCCTACGCATGGTGATACCTCATTCAGAGTATGTCGTAAGACTATAAGAAGGCTTGGCTTCTATTGAACACCGATAGCCGACCCTGAATAGTTAGACCCAAAGGAGGAAACGGTGTATTTTAATGCTCCGTCTGTGAATTTTCCTTCCCATAAAGTAGTGTCCATATTAGGGTCATGGACATTGGCCATTGGGACAGGGCTTTGCGATATAGCGGTCTTAGGGTCAGTTGCTATGTTTTGTCCTACTGCCCTTCCTCTGTTGCTCATCTTTAAGTCGCCATCGCGCTCTGTGCGGGTTTGACCTGCTGTTCGACCACTCCAAACTTCGTCAAGAGGCTTAGGACGGAAAACTAATTCTGCCGCTTTACTCTCAGAAACAGAACCCATTAGTTTAGAAGCCATCTCTGATAGTTGATTGCGGAAAACAAAACCAATGGCTATACCACCAAGTATGGTTAATTTGTGTTCTCCTAAGAAGGAAATAACCTCGCTCATAGATAGACCTCGACTTAACTATGCTGAAGGACTATAAGAAGGCTTGGCTTTTGCGAAATCCTTCAAAGTATATTCATCCCTGTTAAAAGTGTTAAACCTACACCCGCGATGATAAGAAAACCTTTCCTCAATAATCCGATTTCTTTTTCGATGTGGGTTAAGTGATTGGTTTCAATTATTTCCACTCTTTTGTCAATATCACTCACGGTCGAAACTAACCATGTGACCTTACCATCTGTATCTCTTTGTAATACATCATCTAAGTCGCGACTCATGCTATCCCTAAGCAGAAGTATAACCACGACTATATTAGGGTTCGTATTGGTAAGCAGAAAACCTTAAAAGTCAAACCCTTGTGCCAGATGAATCTCATGTAGTGTATCGAAAACTTCATCGGCGTGGCCAGAGTCATACAACCAAAGACCATTCTTAAGTTCTGTTCCCTCTCCTTTACCAATAGTTATTTTCAAATCCACGATAACATTTTCTTCCATTCCTTTTTCGGGCGAATAATCCATGTGATTAACAGGTTCTTTCTTTCTCATCTGAGCAAATCTATTTCCTCTTGCTGTGTTGGTAAAAGTATGTATTCTCATTTGAACAGGAGCAGTAAGAGAAGTCACTAAAAAGTCAGTTTTATTCTTCATGTCTAATTCGACATTAGACAACACTTCTGCTACTCCATACAGTCGTTCTGCAAGAACTAATTGGAAATGGGCTTCTCTCACAAATGAAGGATGTGCTCGTCTGGCCCTCGCCTTTACATCTTCCTCTAAGTCACTCGATACTCCTGTGCAACCATCCCATACGGCTTGGGAAAACAATTCAGGACTTGGGGGAACACCATTATTTGTGTATAAGTCTTCAAAGACTCCTCTCATAGAGGGCAATCCCTTTATTCTTTCGGCACGATACTTTCTCGGAAACTTCAATTTCCATTTGGCGGCTTCTGTTTCAAATTCTTTCAAATCACACATTAAAATTCCTCAATAGTAGGACGCTTCTAAAGATTCTTCCTGTGAATGAAGCGTATTCGCCTTCTGGCGAGATTCAAACACAATAGAATACGATTTAGTCATGTTATCATCACTTAGGACAATTGCGTTATTAGGCTTTCGTTCTTGAACCGCCAATGAAAAAGCGGTAGTCACTAACTCTCTGAGCCATGCTCCTGAGAACCCATCCGTCTTTTTAGCCCACTTTTTCCAATCAATCTTTTTAGCATTAAAAGGTTCAGCGTATTTTAAGATTATCTTTTCTCTCCCTTCAAGATTGGGCATAGGGAACTCTATCCGACTGTCAAAGCGACCTGGCCTATCTCTGAGAGCAATATCTAAGGCTTGAGGATAGTTGGTTGAGCCTAATGTGATGACTCCGTTGTTAGATTCCACGCTGTTCAAGGAAGAAAGTAGTTGTGACACATAGATGTTTCTATCTTGATGACTTTCTGCTTGACCCAATGTATCAATATCTTCGATAATAACGATGGTGGGGCTTAATCTCCGAGCCAATTCATAACACTCATTGATAGCACCAGGTTGGGAAAGCGTTTCAGCAGGAGCGTAAATGCGAGTAATATCAGGGAATTCGTTAAGAATAACTTCCATCGTGAGAGTTTTTCCTGTTCCTGGTGGGCCTACTAAAAGGACTCCTCTGGAAGTGGGCAAGTTGTGTTCCTCGTATAAATCCAGATTCTTGATGAAATTGACTATATTCAAATTTAAAGAATCTTTTATCTCTGAAGGTAAAATGAGGTTAGTCCAATCGCTTGACTCTAATGTGACCCATTTCCATTGTGGAGTAAAACACCCTCCTTTGAGTGGGCCTTCGGTAGTGAAATATTTGTCAATCGAATCAATAACTCCTTTTACTTCTTTATGGTGGGCTTCGGTGAATATCTCAAATTCGCACACTTCATCATCCCATGTGTTAAAGTGGAATATCCATTTTAAACCATCTTTTTTACTACGACAAAAGAATGTGACACGGCGAGGAACAGGAACTTTAGTTTCCGTTAATTTATGGGAATCTCTAATTACGCAATTCCCGAATAAGGGTGGTAATTTACGAGCCTTTCTATCCATGTTCCCTTCTTTGATATACCAACATTCTGTGATTTCATAATCTCTTTTGATTACTTGATAGGAACACAATCTCATTATCGGAGATTCATAGTCTTCATAATGAGTAGTAGTATGTGCATAGTTGCCTTCTCCGAAGTAGTCTTCGATTAAGTCATCGTAAGTATCATCTTTAGATGCGCCTTCTTGATGTGTGGTTATCACATCTAACAGATTACGAATATTTTTTTCAGTTATAGAAGCACCCAATATGTTAAAAATTTCTGGGTCATATTCAGCGTCTATTTTTGTAGTGGGCATCCTAATCAATCTTTAATTATCTCACCCACTATATTAGTCAATGCAGATTTGGTTATCTAAATAGCAAAACAACTAAATAGGAACTACTCTAATTAAATGTGAGAATTATGTTCGATGTAATCATTCCTACCTACAATTCCAATCCTGAGTATTTGCGCTTGGCGGTGGATTCTGTTCTGCAACAGACTTTTCCTGATTTTAAGATTTACATTTGTGATGGAACTCCTGATAGGCTACCCCATACTGCCCAAGAATCTTTAAAAGATTATACTGATGAGAGATTGACTATTCTAAAGCAATCTGGTATCGGGCCTTCTAACGCGAGAAACGAAGCCCTACAAGCAGGTAATAACCCGTATGTGGCTTTAATTGATGGTGATGATTTATGGGTGGAGAGAAAATTAGAGTATCTGGCTGGTTTTATCAAAAACTATCGTCCTCAAATGATTTGGTCTGCTATGAAGATGGGATTGGATAAAAATACTAACCATCTTTTTCGCACAGGATATTTTGAAAACTTAGAAAGAACTGCATTTGAACATAGATGGTTTAAGGTGTTCTGGTGTCCCTTAGCCACATCCTCTATTGTATTTGAGAGAAATGCTTTGGAAAGCATTGGTGCATGGGATGAAAAAAAGTTCATGGGGGAAGATACGGATTTGAATGTGCGGATGTTGCAGAATTTCGCTTTGGACTCCTATCAAATAAACGCTTACATGGGATTGTATAGACAACATCCCTCTCAAACCACTCTCAATGAAGAACACTATCACGAAAATATGAATGCTGGTTTAGAGTGGGCTGACCGAACTAAATTGTTTGATGAAACCTTTGTGGAGTTGAAAGCCAACACTAAGGGAAAATATACACACGATTATTGGAACACTCTTTATGAAGATGTTCAAAACCATCGCATTCACGCTCATAATCCTAATGAAACGGATTTTAAGAATTACATTATGATGAGGGTGGATAGAATACCTAATGGAACTAAATTTGTGCAAGACACCCCTGAGTTAGAAACATTGATGGAGGGAGAAAATGTTTGATGTTATTATTCCTACCTTCAAGTCTAATCCTTTGTATCTGCGGAAGGCTATCATGTCGGTTCTGAATCAAACTTGTCAGGATTTTGAGATATACATTTCCGATGGTTCTCCGATAGACCACCCTCACCATAGTAAAAATACTTTAAGTGACATCCATGATTCACGAATCCATTTTTTACAGCAAGTTGGGACAGGTATCTCAGATGCTCGTAATCAAGCCCTCAAAGCAGGAAGCAACCCTTATGTTTGCACTTTAGACTCTGATGATTATTGGGATGTAAGAAAATTAGAATATTCTAAATGGAGAATAGAGAATGAAGATAAGCCTATCAAAATGATGTGGGGGGCCGCAGAACATAGTTTCCTAAATAATCCAGAAATTCTTTATCGTGCAGGGTATTTTGAAGAATGGGACAAAACTAAATCGGAGCACAGGTGGTTAAGATTGTATTGGATGCCTTTGATGACTTCCACTATTCTATATGAAAGAAAAAGTTTAGAACACTTCGGAGGTTGGAATCCTTTTATGACATTAGGCGAAGATATGGAAGTCAATTGGAAATTCATGTGGCACTATCCTGACCAATGTATTCAAGCCCCTGTTTATTTGGCCCATTACAGAAGTCACGAAGATTCGACCGTAAGTGGGGGCGATTCAGGACATCAGAAGTTTAATTCTTCGGTAATAACGAACAGTCGAAGATTCAACGCGGATAAAATGTTGGACTCTATGAAACAGGCTACTATCCATAATCCTACACCACATTGGAAACAGTATTGGGAGTGGTATGAACGAGTTCTGCATGAATCTCGTCAATCTTCTAATCAAGAATATATGGAGGGGGAGAGAACTCATCCCTTGCACATTCTCCAAAGACTCGATGGCTTTGACAATGGAAGTAAATTCGTGGAAAGACCTGACGCTTTAAGCGAAGAATATATGCTCAATTTGAAGAAACAACCTGATGCAGAAACTCAATGAAATTTTCCGTTTCTTTTACCTGTCTATCACAGGCTTCTAAAGCCCACTCATACGCTTGATTTTTAGCCTCCAAATGGTCATCTTGAATCTTCTTGATTTTGTTCATCCAGACATCGGCACAGAAATAGTCTTTTTTACCCACATAGAACGCTCCTGAGCCACCTGATTCATGGAAAGCGGGGAAGTCCTTAGTTAAGACAGGAACGCCCCTACAACACGCCTCTAAAATGACCTGTCCGTAGCCTTCAGAAAACGAGGGAAAAAGTAGCACATCAATACTGTCATAAAACTCTCTCATATCTTCCACATATTCCACCTTTTCACAATTGTTCCCATCGTGATTGTAAAACCTTTGCATGATTTCTAACATTTGCTTTCCTGTTCCCCACCCTCCTGTTAAAACTTTGAAATTAGATTCAGGATAATCTAAAATACATTGTCTAATTACTTTCTGCCCTTTGGCCACACTACTGTTGATTATTCCGATAGTAAATTTTTCTTTTTTATTTTCCACAGGTTTCTTGAGCCATCGGTCAAAGTCTAAGTAAGGATGAACTACGATAGATTTGGGAGTGCTATTAGCCATGTAATTACAAGTATCTAAATTATGGTGGCTAATGTGCATAACGGCATCTGCTTGCTCGGAATGATAGTGAGAAAAATAAGGTATGTGAAGATATTCCTTATCGAGATAATTGCGATTCATCCGCCTTAAGTTCGTAGCAAAGTCAGCCTCTAAGTCTATCGGCTCATCTAAATTCTCGCTGTCTATTGCGCCTTCCACCATCATATTGAAAGAATAGTCTAAATCCCAAAGTTCTGTAATCACTTTGATTCCCAGAGATTGTAGTTCTTCAATCCACTCAGAAGAAGCCAGAACCGTTTGATTAAACAAAATAATAGCATCAGGTTTGTATTGGGGTGTGGCCAATCTTTTTTTGACCAAATTTAACCAATCTAAAGGAAATCTATCTTCTTCCACATAGATACGATGAACAATTTCATCATCGAATTCACCATTCCATCTGTCATCCTCTTTAGGTTGTTTAACGATAGCAGAGGCTTCTATACCTTCACAGATAAGTCTTTCTAATAATCTGTAAGGATGTATTTGACCTCCGCCAAAAGCAGGTGGCCATCCTGCGGAAACTAAAGTTATCTTCATATTTACTCCTCAATTGTATTTGTAATCTATGGCGGAAGCACTAATTTGTAATTTAGGGTCATTAAACGCTTTCAAGTGAGGCATCATCCCTATCCTGTTATACCCTGCTTTTCTGAATTTCTCGCATATTACAGTAGTGTCACAATCAAAACTTTGAAGATGTTCTGAATAACCTGAAAATTGACAACCTTCAGTAATGGCTTTCATTCGGTAAAGACACACTAAATTAAAAGTCGAATAAACAGGCAATATATCATCTGGTAGGGCAACTAAATCTTGGGGGTTCAACGGAGATAAGCCTGATTGAAATAAAGTTTCTCCTTCCTTTATTTTATTGTTCCAAAAATCTTCATCGGAATCTAACCGTGTAGCCCAATGGTCGTAAAACGGAACTTTAAAATTCTCTCCATTGGCTATTGCTAATCGCCTCATATAATCAGTCGGCGGGACATACGAACCACCAGAAAGTATGTCCCACTTATCAATATGTGTGAAAAGTCGGCCTAAACTCGGAACAGAGAATTGCCCATCAACTTCCACCGACATAGCATAATCGTAAAAAGATAAATCTTTAACTTGCTCAAAACAAGTATTTCTGGCTTTGGCCAAATTCTCAACTCTTTTACTATCCACCACACTTCCATAAAAATCCGTTTGTATGTCTTCGGTCTTTAAATGGAATTCACTAAAGTAATTGTGGGCTTCTTTCATACAATCTTTCAAAAGACTTTTACTATTATCCACCGAATCATTTTCATAAACTGAAAGGCCAAATTCTATTTCAGGATATGTTTCAGTCATTTTACTTACTTTACTCCACCAACGAGGAATAGTAGCCTCTGCGTTTCGGACAATGGTGCAAATCAGGATTCTCATTCTTCTTCCCTTCCTCGCGGTTCTAAGGCGAGTTGGTAGTCACAAGTGCCGAAGTTCTGGTCGCCCCAAACTACGAATTTTCTTAATGGAACGAAAATAGGAGATGTTATTCTTCCAATTAACCTTCTTACACTCATGCTCTCACCTCTGCGATAGCCTTTTCTAAGAGGTTCATTTCAATCCGTCCGATGAATTGATTATTACCTATGTAAAATCCGCAAGCATCTAAAATATCAGCATTCGGTGTGGAAACAACTTCGGGAGATTTCACGAATGGTTGTTTAAGAAGATTACCTACTAAGAAAGGCCGTGTTTCAATTCCGTGATTTTCTAAACTTGGTAAAATTTTCTGACGAATAGAAGGTGTGGTGCAGATAAAGGGAAGCACCATACTGCTGTTTCCCTCAAGATTGAAAGGAATAAATAAGTCAGGACGGCTTCTGATGATACTATCGAATTTTTGCAGGTTGTCTTTACGAATACGGATAAACCGATTTAGATGATTTAATTGTGTTAAACCGATAACAGCATTTATTTCTCCACTTCTAAAATTAAATCCGCCTTCAGGAAACAAAAAGCGAGAATCTATATTAGGATTTTCTTTCTCATAGCGTGATTTCACTTCCGCAGGGAGTTCTCTGGACATTCCGTGTGACCTAAGCATCAAAAGCAAATGATAAAAATCAGTATCATCGGTGCAAATCATTCCACCTTCAATAGTAGTCATGTGATGTCCGAAGTAAAAACTAAAAGTTGAGCCTACTCCAAAAGTTCCTACGAGTTTTCCCTTGAAATCAGCACCATGCGATTCACAGCAATCTTCAATGATGTGAGCATCGGGAAAATATTCACTAACCAAATCCATATTGACAGGCGACCCCATCAAATGCGTAGCCCAAATAACATTTACATCAGGATGTTTTTCCTTTACTTCCTTTAAAGTTTCTTCAGAGAATCCAAAATCCCACAAATCATTATCGCATACTACAAAGCGGATGTTAAACTGTTGTAAAGTGGCAATATTAGTTGCCCATGTGCAAGCAGGAGTTAAAACAACCATTTCTTTGTCTAAAGGGTCAAAGAACTTTCTTTTCATGGCCCAAAGAAGAATCGTATTGGCTGATGAACCTGAATTAACAAATACTGAATGTTTTACTCCCAACCATTTAGACCATTTTTGTTCAAACTCCTTTACTTTAGGCCCGTTAGTAAAGCGATTACTATTTTCAATGAAGTGCATCATAGCAGATTTTTCTTCTTCTCCAATAGCATCAGCCATTAACGGCCACTCATACTTTGACAAATTTTCTCCCCCCTTCTATCATAGAAAATTCCACTCTTTCTCCCCTACCTGCTTGTCGCTCTCCATTGACTATGTGGTAAAGCCACTTCCAATACGCCTCACTTATACTTTCTCCACCTTCTTTTAATTGCTCAAACATATTATCAAAAGTGTCAGGTCTTCCTGTGGGTGCGATTCCTGATTCTTCCCCATGTGAATCTCCCCCTTTAGTAGTTTGATTGGGATGGACTCGATAAGTTCCCACAGAGGCTTCAACTTGATGTGCCTCAAAATACTTTTTCAATATCTTCACATTCAAATCTGTATCTTCACCCATTGTAATAGTAGGATTCCACCACCCCACAGACTCAATGGCTTCTCGCGAATAGACTTGTGTGGAAGTCATTAAAGGATTCCAAGAAATTCTAAACCATCGGTGTTGGGGCAAAGTTTTAGACCATTCTTTTAACACACCTCCGAAAGAGGTTATCCCTTTTTCCTCTCCTGAAGGAGATTTTATGGTATGATTTATTTCAGCCTCACCCCAAATCATGTGTAAATCAGGATTCTCATCTAAGAGTTGTTTATAGTATTCTAACTTTAACTCAAACCAAGTATCATCTGAGTCTAAAGTGGCGATGTAGGGGTTGCTTCCTAATTTACCTGCTTGGTTGCGAGCATCAGAAATTCCTTTACCTTCCTGTTGGACAATATGAATACGACTGTCATGGTAGTCTGCTAAAGTTCGTGTTGAATGCCACTCATGGTCTTCAGGTGTTCCGTCTGAAATGTAAATTTGAAACTCGGTAAAGGATTGTCCTAAAACAGAATCCACAGCCTCAAGCAAATACTCAGGCTCAGTTTTGAAAACAGGAATAATTACATCAAACATACTTTAGTCCTCCAAGAGATTCCCATCCCTATCAATCAATTTTGCTTTATCTAAGTTCTCCCTTTCTAATCGGTCAGTTATCCGTGTCAAATAAGTCAAAAAGTCATTTCCATTGAATTGAGTTCGGTTCATCAACATTAAAGCGGCATCATTACATTCAAAATGCCAATAGGCTTGATTTTCAAAAACATCCTCAAGGGCTTCAACCCATAACTCAATATTGTGATACTGTGTTAAAGGAACATATTTTCCTTTTCCTATGGTGGCTTGATGAATAGCAGGATAATCTGTCGTAATAACAGGGGTTCTTCGTAATAAAGATTCATGGGCTACTTGGCCATATCCCTCAATCCATGAGGGAAATAAAAAGGCATCAAGTTTATCGAAATAACCCACAATGTCTTGGCTGTATTCCCCCAATCTTACACGGTCAGAAAAATCTGTTCCATATTCTTCTTTTAAGAAATCCACAAAAGTTTCACCATCGCCCCACCCTCCTTGAAGAATTAAAAACTTATAGGGGGTGCGAGCAATAATCTGAGCGATGATTCCTTTTCCTTTTTTCGCAATAGGATTGATTACTCCGATAGTGTAATCAGAGGGATTTTCCACAATAGGTTGATAGTGATTTCCATAATCTATCCCCTCTATCCATTTTTCATCCACCAACGGATGCAAAACAAAGTCTTCTGCATTTGAAGGTTTGAGATACTCCATTATCTCTTGGTTAAAATGACACAGATGGAGGTGGTGATTAACTTCAGGAATATTTTGTTTTCTCATTAAATTGAAATCATCAGGGTTGCCAACTCTTTCAATCAGAGTTTCCTTTACTTTATCGAATGTTTCCAAAAGAGTCAAAGAAGGGTTTTCTTTATTCCGATGAATTAGTTCTCTAATATAATCACTTTCAATGTCAAAGGAAGTAGTAATGATTTCTCCAAAATAAGGACTTAATTTATCTAACACCATAGAAACAGTTTCAGGAAACAAAGTTTGGAGGTAAAGTATTCCTATGTCTTTTTTTGATTCGCTGGCGAGTTGAGTCACCAACATATCTAATAACTTGTTAGTGTGAGTATGCAGATTGTTGAAATCTTGAAAAATGACTCCACCCCCATGTTTAAGACCGTGTTTCTCTATACCTTCTTTGATATGAGGCAAAACTAATCTCTTGTAATTTCCACTACCATTATCATAACCTTCTATTTCAGGAACAGCCGTGTAAATATGGGACTCATGCCCATTACGGTTTAAGAAATTGTTTAAGCGGTCTAAATAGATTTCCGCACCACCCCACGCGGGCATTCCTGTAATGGTAATTATCCCTACTCGCATTTTAGACCCCCTGCCTCATCGTGGAGAGAAATTCAATAAACTCCTGCACTTCCTGTTTCTGTCTTGTAATCAATGCTTCTCGCGTTCTTAATGCCCGCACACACCATTCACTTTGATTTTCATAAACATCTTCCAAAGCATTTAACCATGAATCTATGTTTTCATAATCTTGTGGCTCAATGAATAAAACATCATCTAATGTGGCTTCTTGGATAGTAGGGTATCTTTTTGTTATAACAGGTGTTCCCCTTAACAATGCTTCATGGGCAACTTGACCATAACCTTCAACTAATGATGGCATAAAGAAAACATCAATACTATCGAAAAAATCAATTATATCGTCCACATAATGTATCAATTCCACTCTATCTGAAAAAGTGTAATTGTATTCTTTTTCTAAAGACGAAAGAAAAATGTTTCCTGCACCATGACCTCCTTCCAGAATCTTAAATTGGTATGGGGATTGAGCAATAACACGGAGCATAACTTCCGAACCCTTCTTGGGGATGGGATTTATCATACCTACCACTAAATTTCTTTTATCTTGTTTAGGGGGGGGAATACTAATAGCCCTATCTAACCATTTATCCTCTAAGATGGGGTGCAATACAAATTCATACGGTCTGACACCAAATATTTTATTTATCACTTGTTGATTAAAATCAGTCAAATGGAGTATTCCTTCCATTTCAGGATTGTAATGGCGAACCGTTAAAGTTCGGTAGTCATCGTTAAGCATCTGTTGAAAACCATCAGTTAATTCCGATATTTTATCTAACAATGGCTTATTCTGGTCATAGGCTTGTTTCTCTAATTGTAAAACAATATTGTAATCTATATCAAAAGAAATAGAAATCAGTTTCTTAAACGGCTTTCCAAACATTTCGCGATAATCAATTTCTTTTAACGAAGTCAAGTTCTCCACATAGATTATCCCTATATCAAACTCATTCTCAGGTATCTTCTCATCTATCATATCCGCCCATATTTGCATTCTTTCAATTTGTTCTTTTTTGGAAAGACTACGATAATTCTCGTAAGTGTCTTGGAACATAATTTTAATCGTATCTTTAGTTATTTCAGGTGCGAAAGGTGGAACAATTCTCATTACTTGGGAATCTCCCGAATCGTAATCAGGATTGGCTTCGGTAGCAGTTATCCCCCAAGCCTCTATTCCATTTTGATTAAGAGCATTAACGATTCGATAAAGGTAAGTTTCCCCTCCTGCCCAGACAGGAGGCCACCCTAATGATACAACACCTATCTTCATTCTTCCAGCCTACTTAGTTGATATGAGAGAAGGGTATTTCTCTTAAGGTCTTCTGCCACCATTATCTTAACCATTTCGGCAAGATTTACTTTGGGTTTCCAATTCAAAATCTCTTGGGCTTTGGTAGCATCACCCCTCAGAACATCAACTTCCGCAGGACGCATGAATCGAGGGTCTTGTTTAACATAATCAGCCCAATCGGTTATTCCGATTTCCTTGAATGCTAAGTCCAAGAACTCTCGGATGGAATAGGCATCTCCTGTGGCTAAAACGAAATCCTCTGGCTCGTCTTGCTGAAGCATAAGCCACATACCTTCCACATAATCGGGAGCATAACCCCAATCACGATAAGAATCTAAATTGCCTAATGAAATATGGTCTTCTAAACCTAACTTAATCTTTGTCACCCCATCCGTTATTTTACGGGTGACAAACTCAATACCTCGCCTTTCCGACTCATGGTTAAAAAGAATCCCTGAACAAGCGAACATATCATAGGACTCTCGATAGTTTTTGGTTATCCAATACCCATAGAGTTTCGCTACTCCATAAGGGCTACGAGGATAGAAAGGGGTGGTTTCCTTTGCAGGGTTTTCCACCATCTTACCAAACATCTCACTTGTAGCCGCTTGATAGAACTTTACATTCTCGGATGTGTTTTCTTGGTATTCCCTAATAGCCTCTAACATTCGCAAAACTCCTAAGCCGTTTATGTTTCCTGTTTGTTCAGGTATCATCCAAGAAGACCCTACGAAAGACTGTGCCGCCAAGTTATACACTTCAGTCGGTTCAGATTGATTCAATGCTCTTAACAAAGAGTTTTGGTCGCCCAAATCACCTATGATAAAGGAAAAATTATGGTGGTCTTCTAAATGAGCAGTATTAGTTCGATTAGGTTTGGAAGTTCTGCGCTCTAAACCATATACTTCGTAGCCTTTCTCTAAAAGAAGGTCAGCCAAATGGCTACCATCCATACCATTAACGCCTGTAATTAAGGCAGACTTACGCACACTTGAATCAGTCATGCTTGAAATAATGTCAGCCACTATATTAGCATTGGCTATCGCGAAAAATAATAAAAGGGTGAATGAGGAGAGATACGAATATCTCCCGCCCACTCACCTTATGTAATCAACAATTAGGCAAAGGGAGGGAGAAAACTCCCCCACCTCTGCCGTTTTGTCTGCTGTCTTGCGCCTACTGCAACGCTAACCTTGAGAGTCGGTTAAGACTCAAAGGGTTAAAACGCTTAATCCATTGCTGGTGCAGGTGGGGCTGACTGTGCCGAGATTAGGCTTCTCTTATACCAATCAACATTCGCTGGTGATACAGATATTCCTAATTCAAGCAGTTTGTTAGCGATTAGAGCATCTGGCCCATCGTAAAGTGTGTATTTCACGAAAGCCTCTGGCCTTGCAGTTGAACCTGCTCGTCCTGTGACGATAACCAGAACATCCCAAACCTGCCCAGGTAGCACATAAACATCTGGGTATAGGTTGAAGGAAGGCTGGAACTGAACGCTTCTTGGGTAAGGGCTTGCAGTTCCAGGGACACCATCGTTAGGGCGGTTGTCAGGGTTCAGGAAGTAATCAGTTGTGTTGATTCTAATCTGTGTGTAAGCACCCATGCCTGTTGATTGTAGGGTGATAGGGGTCGAAGGGGTCGAAGCGACCTGTTCGATAACAACGAACTGAGTAGCAGTTGTTTCTGCTGGCTTAGTAATGTTGTTTCCTAATCCGCCAACGAATATGCTCGCTTGGCTGGTGCTGTCTGCTGTTGCTAAATATTGGTAAATTTGACTTCTCATTGCCATAATATCATCTCCATTTCAAAGTAGTCCCGTTAAGGATTACATCGAACCTCCTGCTTGCTGCTCAATTAGAGTTCTCTTATACCAATCCACATTTGCTGGATTTACAGTAATTCCTAACTCCAAAAGTTTGTTAGCGATTAGTGCGTCTGGGCCATCATACAGAGTGTATTTGATGAAAGCAGCAACACAATCTGCTGTGGAAGTCTGTGTAAGTGCGTTCTGTGCTGTGAATAGCACATCCCATACTTGTCCAGGTAGCACATAAACATCAGGGTATAGGTCGAAGGACTTTAACAAGTTGTTTGTTCCATCGCTGATACCTCTTGGGTATGGGCTTGCAGTTCCCGAAACTCCTGACATCGAAGTGACATCTGGGTTCTGGAAGTAATCGGTTGTGTTAATCCTGATTTGGACATCCCCACCGTTGTTGGTGCTGTCATCAGGGGAACACGCTATGTCCTCAATTACTACAAACTGCGTGGCGGTCGTTTCTGCGGGCTTTGTGATGTTATAACCAACGCCACCTGTAAAAACAGACACTTGTGTTCCTGATGCAATTGCCACAGAGGTATCTGCGGTGTTGCGGGACAGAGTGCTGCCTGTTCCAGATGGAGCGAGGTTAGTCCATTCATATATCTGACTTCTCATTGCCATATTTTTCATCTCCATTTTTTTATTTTTGTTTTGGTTGCCCCTCGATTTACTGAGGGACAATCTAACAACAACTTTTTGGACTATATTAAGGCTTGCATTTTGGGGGGAAGTGTTAAATGGTATAAGTCGGTGGGTAAAACACGGCGAGATACCCAAGTTTGGTCAAAGGGGCAGGACTTAAGATTCTGTGCGTAGTGCTTCGTGGGTTCAAATCCCACTCTCGCCACCACGCGCCTATAATATATTATATGCGTGTAAGGGGAAACACTTACTGTCCCATTACTGAGCCGTTGCCCATTGAGCCGTGAAGGTGGTTGCCCATACGACCGTGTTCAGCACCGAAGTTCTCAATCACACCGTGACCACTCATTCCTGCGCTGTTCATCATAATGCTTGGCATGATGTAAGCGTCAAAGGGGTCTGCGCTCTTACCTGTCTTGTCAAGAGAAGCGGCCTCGACAATCATAGGTTGCTGAGTAATAGTAGGAACGGACTCGGCCATCCAAACAGGAGGTGCATGACCTATATCTGCTCTGTGGCTGTCCAGAGGATTGTATTGACCCAAATCTCTGTAATCAACTACCTCGTATTCTCTGCGGTAGTCTATCTGGTCTTGAAGTAGGTTGTTAGGTGTGGAAGCACCTGCTTGCTGTCCAAGTGGGTCAGTAGTAGTAGTTGCAGTAGTCTGTCCGATAACAGAGCCGTCACCGTCTGGGAAAACTATGTCACTTGGGTCGCCTTCTGCCATGAATCCGTCTGAGCGAATGTTGCGTATTAGTTGAGCGAAAGCAAGTAGGCCGAGAGTTCCGCTAAACGCTTGAACTCCTCTGCTCATCTCACCCTCAAAGAGTGCATCGCCTCTCGCGGCATATCCTACAAGTGCGGATGCGAAAACGCCGAGTCCGACATTTCTCACCAACTGAGAACGGCTACCAAATAGCCCCATATAGGAGGATATAACTGCCCCCGATGACAATACAGCCGCAACGCCAAGTAGCATTGGAACTGATGCCAATTCTCTCGCGCCTTCTTCAACTGTATCTAATGACTCTTGAATAACCATCGTATCACTTGGCTTTATTCATCTGCACGACTATAAGAACCTTAGCCATGAAATCTTTGTGTGATTAAAGCCGAGATAAACTATTACACTTGGAAATCGTATCTTCTAACCCTTGTGTAAGAGCCGTTTTCAATCCCTTTTCTTCCATTGTCTTTAATCCTGCTTCGGTAGTCCCACCTTTAGATGCCACTCCTGATACAATTTCATCTAAACTCAATTCCGTATTATCAAAAAGTGCTAACACACTTGAAACCGTTTCCAAAACTGTCAATTCCGCATTCTTCTCAGACATACCATGACTTACACCTACATTTTTCATGCTGTCGAAAACTTGGGCCAAGTAAGCAAGACCTGAACCTGACAAAGCCGTGACCACATCTATTTGATTCTCATCCTCTAAGTCTAATTGAATTACATTACCTAAATCAGAAAGTAAAGATTGGGTCATCCCCTGCATTTTAACATCCATATCTTCCGAAGCCACCCAAGCGGTCATTCCCTTGCCGTAAGCCACCCCCAAATTACTCATGGCTCTCACCACACTTGCCCCCTTAACTTTAGACTCATAGTAGGTGTGGGGCAAACCTGCCGCAAACGAAATTAGTAAGCCTTTGAAATCCGCAAGGTCTTCCAAAACTGAATCCATGTCTTGAGGTCTAACAGCCACACAGATGATGGGACACTCGGAAGCCAATTCTTTATTGTCGGCACACATCTTTACTTGCTTGCCCATGCGAGAGTCTGCCCATTCCACAGGTTGAATACTCGTAGCCATAACTCCACAATAAGTATAGTCTATGAGTCCTGTGGCCAAAGCCTTTCCGAAATGTCCCAACCCGATTACTCCCACATTAGGAGATTCATACAGGATGGCGGTCACATTTTCACCGCCTTACTTTTACGGAAAAATAATGGAGTCGTCCTATACTTAATGATAAGTGCTCCAAACCACAGCAACATAATCAAAGTTATACTTTGCTGAATCAGAAAACTAATGCTGTTGATGTAAAGGGCATACAACCACCACGCACTATTACAAAACAAAAGAATAACAGTAGTCCAAAGACTAAAATCATCAGTAGCCTTACGCTCTATCATACGGCCAATTTGAGGAATCCAAGAAGACAAAGACAAAAGAGCCACGAAAGCCATAAAAGATTCAATTACTGCACCATCCAAAACCTTCACCTCTAATACGGATTTTCCACTAAGTAATCAATAAAATCCATGACCTCATTTAATTTACTATCAGGTATCTCTTTGTAGGAACACTTGTATTTAGACTTAATGCACAGCGCAACATGAGCGTAAGGATTCCGCCCTTTCGGATGGCGTGGTGAATCAGGCAACAGACCTTGTAAAGCATCACCCGCTACTCGGATAGCAGACCAAACCTTTTTAGAGTTTATTTCATTCACCCTTCTTACCGCCTAACTTGTCTATCCAACGGAAAATCTTGTGACTCCATAATTCCAGATGCTTAGACTTGATTCCCAATTCCTCAAGATTGCCTGTAAGTTCCCGTATCTCAGATTTAACCTTCCTGATATTCCAATGCAGATAAACGCTGTAAAGGAACATCACCCACACGCCAACGGTTAAAATAATCATTTCCATATCCACATTATCACCTCAGTTCTTCCACTAAATCTATCAAACGCTGAATCTCCCACTCAAGGTCACGCACCCTTTTCTTAGTTTCCACCAAAAGCCAAGAAACTCGACTCATCTTCTCCTCGTTTAAGGGTCTATCCGAAGGGTTAGGAAGTAAAGGAATATAGGAAGAATCTATTTCTTGGATTTCACCTAATTCATAGTTGTCGGAATTAGATTCAGTTGAAATGTAGTTGGAATGGACATTCACCTTGACAGCCTCGCAAGAGCAAACAAGAGTTTTACGCTCGCCCATTACAGCCAGCAATACATCTTTGCATTCTAAACATTGGATTTCTTGTGTTTTCATTACAGGCATTAGAACCCCTCCTGTGACCCTAATACGAGGGGCGATGCTATTAAACTTTGGTTTTTGGGAAAAGAGGGGCTATTAGGCTCGCGAACAGTCATCATACTATTCACTCAACATATTCAGTATAACACTTCTCGCAACAAAACAGGGTTCTATGTGGTGGATGCGAGAAAAACATCTCACAATTGGGGCATTTCATCAATCTCACCTTAACCGTTGTTAAAGCCACCCACTATATTAGGATTCGGATTGGTTATCTCCGCCTAAGTGGATTATTTCAACATCAGAGGCTTGCTGTTCCTGAGTCACATAACGGTGTGGGTCTATCACGATTGAACCTCTTGGGAATTGAAAGGTTTCAAACTCGGCGTGTTTAGTGGAAATCAAGTATATTCCTTTAACGGAGGGTGCAGGAGTGGTCAGGTGAGGGTCAAAGGATTGCACATCTATTCCGCGTTCTTTCAAAATGTTCTCTAAGAGTATGGCAGGGCTACCCACAGTTAAGGTAGTTTCAGGCTTAAAGGTGCGCCCCATCAAGATGACGGGAACTTCGGGCGCGACCTTATGGTGAGTTTCAATTAAATCTGCGAGCCATGCAGTTTGATTTTCTCTGGCCCGCATTAAATCATCGAAGAAATTGTGTGAGAGGTTTAATTCGTTAGCAAGCCAAGACATAGCAATATTATCTCTGGGGTGACAGCCTCCACCATCTCCCATTCCGCCTGAAAGATATTTATTAGACATTAAACGGTCATGGGCTAAACCCATAGCGGAAGTCACATCATCCACATTTGCTCCTGTATGGTGACATATTTCCATCATAGTATTAGCGAAAACTATCTTCATCCCTATGTAAGTGTTGTAGGCCACCTTTATCAGTTCAGCCGATTCTAAGTCTGTTTGGAAAAAAGGTCTATCGTGAATGGTCGTATAGAAATCTTGGGCTATTTGAGCCGCTTCGTAATCATCCACTCCAAAGAGCACAAACTCTGGATTGAGGAAATCAGGAATAACAGTTCCCATAGCAATAAAGAAGGGATTGTAGCAAAGTTTAACCTTAGCATTTAACACAGGTTTAATTTCTCGCTCGATTGTGCCAGGTAATACGGTGGAAATGATAATGACAACTTTTTCTTTGTCTTGTTGGTCTATCACTTGCGATAATTCCTTCATACCCTCTCTTAACCATGTATAATCAAAATCAACACGACTCTCAGGTAAGCGAGTTATGCCTTCGTAAAGCGGGTCGTGAGGAGTTTGGATGGGAACAAAAATAATGTCAGAAAACTCCACTAATTCTGGTAAGGACATTATCTCTAACTCTGAATCTTGCAGGAGTTCATGGGCTTCCAATTCGTGACCTTCGACTAAGTTTCCGTAAGAATCCAAAAGTTTTCTATTCCTAATCATACTGAGTGTATGTTCATCAATGTCAATTCCCGCTACTCGGTGTCCCTTATCTTCCACAGCCAAAGCCACAGGAAGTCCTAACTTTCCTAATCCCACAAATCCTATATTCATACTACCACTAACCTTTAATCATATTTCTTATCTTTAAACTATCTTGTTCTCTGATTAGAGTCTGCTCATTAGAAAGGAGTAATTGGTGGGTTTGATGGTAGCCACCGTGTTGTTCATTCCAAATATCTGTGTAAGTTTCATCACGCATTTTAGGGTCTGCCGTTAAATCATACCTGTCGTGTTCGGACATTATTCTCCATTCCATTCTTTCCACTCCTGCCTGTTCTGCCACCCAATGAATCCAAGTATCATTGTGAGCGTTCAGAGAAAAATGTCCTATGGTTTCGTATATCTTCTTATGGACTAAAGGAAATCCGAACTTCCAAGCGTGATTGTTGTCTATCTGAATAACAGCGACAGGATTGCCGTGTAATCCTTCTTGATGTTCCCGAATTATATTATCCCATCCGTGTGTAGTGATAGTAGCATCATCATTCCAGAGGAAAAGGTATTCTCCTCCTGCAATCGCACACAAATCATTAACATGGGTGTGCAAATCTCCATATCCTAAACCTCTGGGTGAATAAAGAATTTTAAAGTGAGAAGTTAAATCTTGGAGAAAGGAATAAGCCTCTTGGTAAGTTTCCTTGTCATCATTATCAATTTTGAGAAGAATCTGAATCTGGTCAGGATTAGATGCAGTAGTCAAAAGGCTGGCTACGGATTTTAACATCAACTCTGGCCGTCCTCTGGTGGGAAGCAAAACGGAAACTAAGTAGGGGTATTCCATATTTTAAAGTAGGTCAGATGCTTTATTAAACTACTCCATTCTAACAGCGATTTCTAACAACGCTACTAACAGAACAATTCCGACTCCTAAAACCTTGACTTTATCCATAGGTGATTCAGGAGTATAAGAGAGTAGGTTAGCCGCTTCGGTGGATTCCTCAGTAGTCTGCGATATTTGATAGGAAGTATCGGCTTCAAACTTTAACGGCCTCTCCAACGCACTTTCAATAAACATTATCTCACCTACTTTTTAGATTTTTAGAGGTCTTTTTACTCTTTTTTTCCTCTGCGGCCTTCGCTTTCTTCTGGGCTTCGGCCATTTCTGCTATCTTTTCAGGCGTAAATCGTGTGGTGGATTTACGAGTGGTTTTTATTTTCTTGCACAAACCGTAATAAAGGGAACTGTCAATAGGAATTTCCTCCACCAATTCAAATCCGTTCTCCACTAAGTCTTCTAAGATGTCTTCAGGAGTGGCCACGCGGTAAGAGTAAGGGTCGTTGGCGTAATCAGCAGAGTCTTCAGCGTAGTATTCGCTCTTGCCGAACCGATTAGTAGCCGAACCAAAGAAAAGCATCCCATCCTTTTTCAAGAGTTTGTTTAACTTTTGGAGAACCGAATCAGTATCAGGTAAATGATGATAAACTCCTAAGAACATGATTATGTCGTATTTGTTATGGTGCTTAGAATCTAACTCTAAAACACCTCTATTTTCAAACTTAGCACCTGTCTTAAACTCGGACTCTAACCATTTGGCTTGGGCTACCACATCTATGTCAGTCTGATTTATGTCAATACCTAACACCTCTGCACCATTATGAGCCAGAATGAGGGAATAGAAACCAGAGTTGCATCCCACATCCAAGCATTTCATTTCGGATATGTCCGAAGGGAGTATGGGGTGAATTTTATCCCATGTTGGTAGGGGGTGCTTGTGTATCTCAGTAGTTTGTGTTCCCTTGAGTTCGACAAAGTGATAGAATTGCCTAAGTGAAGCAATTTTCTCCACAGTATTCCACATTTCTTCTTTGGTGGCTCGCAGACGCGGCAAACGCAGTTTAAGTCGCTTTTTAGACTTGACCATGATAAAACCTATTTCCATTTAACGGTGGTGCTATATCAAATTAACCCAAATCAATAGATAGGCATTTCTTCTGTTTTAACTGCTTTGATAAGTTTTCTTTGTCGTGGCCATACTCCTACTTGCGGAGTAGTTTCTGCTACAACTGTAAATCCATTAGCAGTTAAATCTTGTTTAATGTAATCAGGAGTGGCTACTAAGAAAACAGAAGGGTCGTTCAAGTATTCGTCCGTGTCGTGATAGTAAGTGGTAGTTTCCATATTCACTTCAGCCTCTAAATAAATTTCTCCACCCATTTTCAGAAGTCTATTCAAATGACGCAGACCATCACTCGGTTTAACCAAATGATAATACACCCCTAAAAAGAGAACCGCATCATACACACCATAATCCTTACAATCATAGAAATCCATAATCTTGAATTCTGCACTTGTCTGCAACTCTGATTCAATCCAATTGGCTTGGGCTATCCAATCCCCGTATTTACGAGTGTCGTGTCCTGCGGAAAGAACCGAGTGGTCTTGGTCGTATTCCATGCCTTGATTGTTGTCAATCCCTAAAACCTTTGCACCTTGTTTAGCCACTTCAAAACTGAAGAATCCTGCATTACAACCCACATCTAAAACTGTTTTCCCGTTCATGTCGCTCAAAACAGTTTGTAAGGAGTCCCAAAGTGGCTCAGGATGATTATCTATGGATTTGGTATAGACTCCATTTATTTTTATTCTATGGTGAAACGGGCCTCTGTTGTCTATCTCAGTTTTGAGTCGTGTTATTTCATCATCCGAAACATCCGAATGCAAAACTTGTCGAGTAAGTTCGTCAAATTGGTTTTGTAAGTTATAGTTCTTACGAGGAGAAAACTCAAAGGATTCCTCAGAGGCATCCTTCGCACCTTGAAAGGTATTCTTGGGTTGAGGATTATCTGATACTTTAACGGCTCGGAAAGCGTATCGGTTGCCACAGCACACATCTCGCGTCCTAAATGTTTCCACTATCTCAAATCCGTTTCTTTCCATATCCGCATTTAGATATTCAGGAGTGGGTATCAAAAAGTTAGATGCGTCAAAACGATAACTCTCATCGTCAGGATAGTATCGAGTTTCCGTAGGGTGGGTTTCGCACTCCACATAAAGTTCGCCACCCATTTTTAACAAACGATTCAATTTGGCTAATCCTCGCGAGGGGTCTTCCAGATGATAATAGACTCCTAAGAAAAGTATCTTATCGTAGGGTTCGGATTCATCACAATCCAGATAGTCCATTTCTTTAAACTTAGCCCCTGTTTGCAGTTGCGATTCAATCCACTCGGCTTGCTGTAAGGGCATACACTCTAAGTTATACACCCTTTCAACCTGATTAACATCCACACCTAAAACATCTGCCCCTCTTTTAGCGAGTTCAAAACTGAAGAATCCTGCATTACAACCTACATCTAAAACCTTCTTTCCTTCTATGTCTTTAATCAAGGGGCGATGAATAGACTCCCAAAGGTTTAACGGATGATAACCGTAGTTTATTTCTTGACCGTCTATCACACTCGTTCCTATCTGCCCCTCATGCTGAGTGGGAACTCCGTGAACATCTATCTGCATAGCGAAAGGCTGTCGCTTACGGATTTCCTTTCTTATCACATTAAAGTCTGGAATCTCAGGAGTAGGGGAAATGGATTCAGGTTCAACTGAAGCCTCGATAGGTTTCTTAATGTTGTGAGTAAGCCTACGCTCGGTGGAGAAGAAAAAGGTTTGAAACAGTCTGCCGTTCTCTTTGGAATCTCCGAAATACTCTAAACTCCTGTGCCAATGTTGAGCGTTGAAAAGAATCAAGCGGTTAAACACATTTCCTATGTTATCCACCTGTTCCCATGCTTCCATGTTTCCTGCGTTTTGGTTATGTAGTGTTAAATCCTCGCTCTCTAAGGCAAACCGTGTTCCGTCTTGAAATCGAAAAAGACCTGTTCCACCTGATACGGGAGCGTCAGGGGTAAGATACAAGACACCTGCCCAATCCGTCACATCGTTATCGGTGTGCATCCATGAAACATCCGAATCTAAAGTGAATTGAAATGTTCCATTGGCGTTAAACTCGTTTTCGCTGTTAGACCATTGAGTTATCTTCCCTGCAAACGGTTCAACATACTTCTGAATCTTTTCCTTAATTGCATCTAAAGCAAAGGGAACGCTCCTCTGACCAGGGTAATTTCCTTTGGTGGGAAAATCTTGTTGGAGAACCCATTCGCGCACCGCCATTGGGTCTTCGTAAAAATCATCCATCACCAGAACAGTAGGTGTGGGGTGTTCATTGGGAACTAAGGGCAGTTGTTCCACACTTGACATACTTGTAAGTGGAGCAGTTTAGCCTTAAACCTTTGCACCTTAGAAGTCTGGCAAAGATTCGACTGATTGACCCCATGCGAAACCTGTGTCGTAAAAGTCTGTATTTACCAATCCTGTTGGTTCAACTGCTGATACCATATCAGAGGCAGTATGAACAGGTTGAGTCACGGTCTTGCCCAGAGGACTCTTGGCGTGTCTAATCTTGTCCTGTGAGTGGGCGTGATGAACCATAGCAGTTCGGAAGAAGTTCTTAGCATCGTTGCTCATTCTGCGCTCGTCTGTCATAAAGTTGAGGAATCTTTGGTGTATGTTCCTGCCTTTGATTATCTTTCGCACTTCCTTGTCAGTTTTCTTAAAGACCATCAAGAAAGGTTTTTCAACCACTTCACTTACAGTCATAACACCGTCTTTGAATTCGACCTCCCACTTTTGGAAGACCCAGACTTTGTTAGGTAAAGGCTTTACTTCATCGTAGTGCATGATAGGTTCAGGAATGCGAGAATTCACTTGCCTCATAGCAACTTGCTGGTGGGGGCTTAGATTCAAGATAGGCGTGGCTACAATGTCAAACTGTTGTCCCATGTCGGAAACTATGGATTTGTTAGCACTCTCAACAGGGTTGGATTTTAGACTGTCAGCAATAGTTTTGTTTAAATCCATAGGAAAACCTCACCCCTTATGAGGGGGTTTGACTATAATAAGGTATGCTCACCGCAGTAAGCGGTTGCATTTATAGGGAAGGGGTTGGTGGGCAGATTTATGATTGTGTCAAGCGTCCTTTGGTCTATGATAATGATTCAACGGTCAGGAAAGAAAGACGGTGAAAAAAAGGTCATTTGATATGAATAAAACGCAAGACTTAAATAGGTTGTAGCCCGTAAGGATAGGTAGGTAAGAAGTATGGAAGGCGAAAGAAACATTTACTCAGACAAAGATATGTGGAACAGAGGAACAGAAAAGCCTGTTCTTGAACCGAGAGAAATTACTAATGCAGGTCAGCCTGAAAACTATGAGTGTGACAGTTGTGGAAACACCACTCAATCAGAGTTTCACATGGATGAAGACAAGGGAGAGGTTTCTTGTAATCTATGTGGTGCAGTTATTATTTCAGAAATGATTGACCCGTCTGCACCCACCCGCAGATTTAGTTCCACCGACCCATCGGTTGATAACGCTCATTACGGCGCACCTGCCAGCAACTTGTTTGCTGATAAGGGTCTAAGAACTACTTTCAATCCAATGGAAGCAAATAGAAAGGATAGGCAGAAGTCTTTCATCCTCAAGCGTATCAATCAGCAGACCGTCACTAACAAAGAACGAAATCTGGCGGTGGCTTTACGCGATATTGAGCGTGTGATAAGCAGAGGTGGCCTCACTAAGTCGGTTCATCAAGAAGCAGTTAATGTGTATCGCGATGCAGTTGATTTACAATTGATTAGGGGTCGCAGTATCGAAGGCATGGTGGCCGCGTCTATTTACACGGCTTGCAGAATCAGAGGCGTTCCGCGTTCTTTAGATGAGATAGCGGATTTGACCCGAACAGGCAGAAAGGAGATTGCTCGCAACTACAACACTTTGAAGAAGAACATTGTGCGACTTAAGAAAATGCCCCCTACTACTCCTGACCAATATCTTAGCAGATACATTTTTGCGCTCAATCTATCGTTAAAGGTTCAGAACCGAGCACAGGAACTTCTCAAGACTTGCTTTGACGGTGGGATGAATCAAGGTAGGAATCCGATTGGTGTAGTTGCCGCTTGTATTTACATCGCTTGTGTGGATTGTGATGAGCGTAGGACTCAACGGCAGATAGCGCGAGAGTTAGAAATAACTGAAGTGACTATCCGAAACCGCTACAAAGAAGCGATGGCTATTTTGAATGCTGAGAAGAAGCGAAGCGAAAGTGCTTAGATTAAGAGTTCTGAGAATTCTAACTCGGCATCCGAAACTTCAGGTGCAATAGTAGTAAGACCACTCCATGCTCCCCATAAGCGTTGCCAAAAACTTTGTTTCTTTGGAGAGGCCATAGGTTTAGTCGAACTACTCTGACTTGGAACAGTAGTTTGCATGGCGTTGAAGGCTACGGAAGAAATGTCGAATGGCGAATCGCCAAGTGTCATCCCTATGCCTCCGATGGCGTTAAAGTCTTAAACAGTTTAACTGCTATGGCTATTCCAAAGATAGCCACAGTTCCGAAAACCATCTTTCCAAGCCCTGTAAGTTGCCATGAACCGTTTATCCCTCCACCGTCATCGTCAGCGAAAAGAGATGCTGAAGGGTCTTTGATGAACTCAAACAAGTCGGAGAAGAACTCTAACTTAGTCTGACCCGTTAAACTTGCTAAAACATCAATAACAACCCATGCCACACCTACGGTGAAACCAAATCTGGCTGTGTTTAATGCTCTGCCTGAACCTATACTATCCCAGACCTTAGTGAAAAACTTCTTACCGCCGTCTGCCGCCGCGAAACCAGCGCGAGTTATTGCTTGAGCCGCACCTAAATTCTTGATTTGAGATTCGCTCAATTCTTTAACCGAGCCGTCCATTCCTTTGAAGAAAGTGTCAGCGTTATCACCCACACCTGCCTTTATCTGAGATTGAAGTGAAGGATTGTCCTTGTAAAACTTTCGTAAAGCGGTTTTGCTCGCATCATCCCCGTTGCTCAATTGCTTCATTACTTTACCGAACTGTTCAGGATTGGTTTGAGCCGTTTTAACTAATCCTCTTTCAAGGGCCGCTTCAGGAATCTCATCCAATTCAGCAATAAAGTTGGCTTTAGGAAGATAACCACTTTGACCAAGTGCTTGAGCAATAGTCTGTCTTTGTTGAGTGCCTACCGAATCCATAATGATATTGGTTCTGAAAGCCCTAATCGCACTTGATTCAGCCGCCTCACCCGCGACTTCTTTAATTGCGTATCTTAGAACCGATGACATTTCTTCACACCCTATGCTTGGGGTGCGTCATCTGATTCTTCAGCAGGGGTTGTCGAATCAGGAGCGTCATCCCCGTCTATTTTTCCGTTAGACCAATGGCGGAAAGCCATACCTGCAAGGAAAGCGGCGGCAACACCCATGATTCCTCCGTAAGCCTCCATGTCTTCTGCACCAAGATTCTGAGTCACACCGTGTCCGATTGGGGCTTCGACCATGACACTCTCGATACCGTTATAGTCATCCAAAGAGGCTAAATCCCCTCCGAAGGCTTCTGCCCCATGCTCTTTCCTATACCATTCTTTAGCGTTCTTTAATTCCGCATCTCTTTCGGCTTCGGTTTTGAACCAACTAATATCAACTATTTCTTCTCCATCCACCCATTCAACGCCATAGATTAAGCCATTATTATTATCTTCCTTTGGATATTTCATATCCCTTCTTACATCTTCCCACTCAACAGGATAGCCTACATTCTCCATACCATCTTCTGCGGAAGCACCAAAAGGTGTGTAATCAGTTTCGGCTGTGATTGCTCCAACGACTTCTCCCATTCCATCAGGTTTAAAGGTTTCTTCCATGTAGGATTCTGCGGAAGCACCGAAAGGTGTGAAATCAGTTTCAGGAATGGCCTGTCCTACGATAGCACCGCTTCCTGCTGGAATGTTCATTCCATCGTGAATATCCACATCGGCAACTGCGAGGTTTTCAGCC